>ERZ795049.1647-NODE-1647-length-28506-cov-19.098380_pt1 | contig 28506 bp, 28 predicted proteins | sample MGYA00375133_ERZ795049 | MGnify/ENA primary metagenome ERZ795049 (study PRJEB30178, sample SAMN05720147) | activated sludge metagenome | isolation source: anaerobic digester from wastewater treatment plant | place: Japan | collected 2015-04-20 ... | reverse complement strand
TATAAAAAGAAATTAGATATAGAAATTCGTCCAAAAATTTGGTAATTAGAGGTAGCGTCCCACCTTATTCTTTTTAACCGCAAAGAACGCAAAGAATTCCGTTTGAAAAATTTCCACTAATTAATATTAATGTATAATAGTGTGTTAAATTTTTCTGAACACGACCACCCCACTCTTACCCTCATTACCCCACCCCAGCCCTCCCCAAATGGGGAGGGAGTTTAAAATTGTTTGATTTTCAGCTGATTATTGTTTTATTACGTTATAGTAACTTCGGACGCTGAGGCTCTCGAAGTATCAGTTCGTAATTCGTAATTTTTAATTGTCCATTCGTAAATTGTTTATTCTTTTTAACCGCAAAGAACGCAAAGAGTTTACGCAGAGGACGCAAAGAAACTCTGCGGTAAAAAAATAAAAGAGAGGTAAATATTTATTTTTTATTGATTGAAACAAATAAAAGTATATTTTTGCAAAAAGGAATAACATAAAAAAATGCACTTAACCTACAATGCAATAGGCTCGCAATACGCTGTAAAACAAAGTCTCCCCCTTGGGGGAGATTTAGAGGGGTTTTACGCCTTTAACGCCAAAGAATTAGACGAGGAGAATAATATGTATTATTACTCTGCGAGATATTATGCACCGCCGACTTTTATTAGCAGGGATCCGCTTATGGATGAAAAACCTTGGCTATCACCGTATCATTATTGTAGTAACAGCCCGTTAAATAGGGTGGATCCAACGGGAGAATTAGATGAAAAAATCAATGTCAATTTATATGATGATCCTCCTAAAGAGAAAATTAATACAAATGTTAAAACGACGCAAATACCACCAAAACAAGATTTTAAGGGAATTTGGGGTATAATAAAATATATTTGGACAGGAGGAAATATTAATGGTTATTCTTATAATATGGAGGGTGAAGTTACTGGAATTGCGCCATATACTGGAATGCCTCCTTCAATAATGGGAGGGCCTTTGAATAAGGGAGAAAAAGCAATTAAATTAGGAAAATATTTGTTTAATCCCAAAGTGTTGCATTCAGTTAAACAAATAGTGTTAAAAACGGCAAATCCGTCAAAGTTTGCTAAAATAGTTGGACATAATCCAGACATAATGTTTAAAGGAGGTAAAATATGGCTTACTGGTGCTAAGAATAGTCCTTTTTATGGGAAAAGTTATGAAACCACAATGACTATAATCGATTTTTTAAAATTATTTTGATTTATTTATTATGGAAATATCATCTTATCAACTAAGAATAAATGTTGAAGAAAAGTATTATGAAGAAGTTTCTTCTATTATAGGTCTTAAACCTAAAAGTTATAAATATGGATGGTCATATGAAATTATTTTAGAAGAAGAGAAAGAAAATTATAATGTAATATCTAAATTTTTAGATATACTTGATGGAAAATATAAAGAATTAAATAAATTTAACATAAGAAATAGTGATATTACAGTCTGGTTAATTTATGGATATAATAATCAATGTAATATAGAATTTGATCCTAAGGTATTAAAAAGGTTAGGAGAGAATGAAATCACTTTATGTATTTCGTGTTATGAAGTGGGTAATGGATAGGGGTAGTGTACGATGTGGTGCTTTTTGGAATGGAAAAGATATATTGTGTTTATTATCAGGATTTATATAAAGAAAAAAATCAAACATGAATTGTTACAACAAAGCTAAGGAGACACAAAACGTAAGGACGAAACTCCTCCCCATTTGGGGAGGGTAAGGGTGGGGTCAAGATTTGGAGGGCAAAGATGGGGTAAATAGTTATTTTTTATTGATTGAAACAAATAAAAGTATATTTTTGCAATGTTAAAAAAATAAAAATATTTACAAAAAAACTGTCCTAATAGAGGGGGATACTTAATAAACAACATAAAAAGCATGATTATTCATGGGATAAATTATTTCAAAAAGCATCTAAAATAGGAAGGAAACCATACTAATGAAAAGTAATGTAAAGACACTAAAATATAAAATATTTTTAGCGATAATTGTTTTTTATTCTATTTCAACATTGATTTTTATTTTTTTGACTGTTGTTACTAAAATTTATAACAATGAATTTTTAATACCATTACCGATAAAAATTGTTTTATTATGGTCAGAATTCATTTTTTTTCTAATAAGTTTTTTATATTTTATTTTGCTTATATGGTTTAGAGATTTATATAGAAGAAGTTTACTTTTACTTTTTATTTTAAACGATATTATATTTTTTTTATACTACTTTGATTTTTTTTCTTTATTGTCTTTTTTCCTTGGGTAAGATAATGTATCAAATTAGAGGTAGCACCCCACCTTATTCTTTTTAACCGCAAAGAACGCAAAGATTCTACGCAAAGAACGCAAAGAAACTCTGCGACCTTTGGGAAACAAAGTCTCCCCAACAACCCCTCCCAGCCTCCCCAAATGGGGAGGAGCATGATAGATAGATAGTTGCAAAAAACAACCATTTTTTTCTAAACCAATAAATTTAATTGTATTTTGCAAAACAAAACTCATCGGATGACTCAAAGCCATCAGATGAGTAAATAACGCAATAAACTTACAACACATTGATAATCACACCCTCCCCATTTGGGGAGGGTAAGGGTGGGGTCAAGATTTGGAGGGCAAAGATGGGGTAAATATTTATTTTTTATTGATTGAAACAAATAAATGTATATTTTTGCAATGTTAAAAAAAAACTGTCCTACTATAGGGGGACACTTAAATTTATAATATAATGAAAATAAGTTTTGTTGAAGTAATAATTTTTGTTGTTAGTGCATTGTGTAGTATACAAGCCCAAGATGTTTTTATTAAAAAACAAAAGCATGATACCACAAAAAAAATCCATTTAGAATCTTTTTCAGATTTACCGGATGAAATAGACGGATGTAGTTGTTATTTTTCTATATCTCAAGAAGATTTGGAAAGCGAGAGGTATATATTTGTGAATGATTTTGCTGCTTTAGCATTTGTAAAGATTGAAGGTAAATTAATAAGGTTTGAATTACAAAATCATGATGAAAAACGTAATATTTATTATTACATTCATAATGATGATACTATGAAAGTAGAAATAATAAAAAAGATAACTAATAAAGATGAAGCAGTAGTAATTCAAGGTCTTATTACAATAAGTACCGTAAAAGGATGCATAAAGCAAAAGTTTACGGGAGAGTGTGGATGTTAAATTTGGTAGCGTCCCACCTTATTCTTTTAAATTTTCTTAAATTTATTATAAAAAAGAGCAAGAAATCAAATAAAAGTATATTTTTGCAATGTTAAAAAAATAAAAATATTAAAAAAACTGTCCTAATAGAGGGGGACACTTAAGATTAATCCAGATTATGATAACTGATTAAGAAATATTAAATGAAAAAAATCAAATGAAAAAGATTTTATTATTTTTTGCAATTTTATTTATGTGTCTGAAAGTTGTTGCTCAATGCTGTGACTACTCGTATAACATCTCAAAAGAGGAATATCAAAATATTACTGTGGATGCATTAACTTCATTGTTCAATTGTCCACAAATATCCCTAATTAACTCATGTTTTAACAATGATACGTTTTTTATCCATACGCTTTCTCCCATATTGGATTCATTGATACAACTACGTAATCCTAAATTAATAATAAAGCATCAGTATCCTGCAGAGAACACATGGTTTTGTAGCGATTTTATGCTTGATCCTCATCCGAATCCGATTAATGGCAAATATGAAAAAGCTACTATTATCTTGGCTTTCCGTACAAAAAGTAAAGAATTAATGATAGGTATAACATTAGAATATGAAGAAGATAAATGGGAAGTCATGGGTTTTAACATTTATTCAGTGAGGTAGTGCCCCACCTTATACTTTTAAAAAATAAAAACGAAAATAAATGATAAAAAAGAGAGTGAGCAATAAAAGTCAAAACGAACTGTTTGTAAAGAGTTTTCTTTCCGTAGCGGCGGTTTTTTGTTAATTTTTTCAACTGAAGGAAAAAAAGTAAAGAAAGAAAAGTATATTTTTGCAAAACGAAATAAAAGAGTAATTGGATTAGAATAATGATTGTTATGAAAATAATTAAATTAAAAATTATTTTATATATAATAATATTAGTCTTTCTTGAAGGATGTTCTCAAAGAATATTTGTTTCTATACCAAAAGAAAACGCTTTCATTGGATGTTCTTGTAGTAATTTAAGTTTTTGTATTCCTATTGATACGAAAGATACGGCTTTGGTAAATAAAAGAGCTTACATTGGTGTTTTTACAGTTAAAGACATTGAACTTCAAAAAGGTGTATATAAAATTGAAGTAAAATGTGATTCCCTATATAAAGATGGGTCTGAATGTTGGGTTGAAATTTATTCTGTAAAAAGTGAAAAAATAAAAGGATTAAAAAAAATTAAAAAAGGATATAAATATGAAATGGTTTTAAATCCATATTTTTTACATGATGTTGGGGTAGATTTTTCTTTTCGTAAAGTATATTTAAATGGTAAGCCTTATGGTATAAGTACAGGAAGAATGAATATTTATACAACCTTTAATTTAAAAGGATTGTATTATATTCCACTTGAAGATAATGTGTCAAATTAGAGGTAGTACCCCACCTTATACTTTTAAATTTTCTTAAATTTATTATAAAAAAGAGCAAGAAATCAAATAAAAGTATATTTTTGCAATGTTAAAAAAATAAAAATATTTAAAAAAAACTGTCCTAATAAAGGGGGACACTCAAACTTAATAATATGAAACTAAAAATAATATGTTTTATAATGTTGGTAATACAACCCCAAATGCCAAGTTTATATAAAAATTTGATTTTTATTAATGGGAAGTGTGAGAAAAAAGGAGTTATAGTTATATATACAGGAGGAGGAAAAGCCAATGAACATAATATAGAAGATATTAATGCTATAGATACAAGTTTGCTTTCAGGTTCAAACACCGCACTTGGATTTTGCTATGAAGATTATATTTATTATATTCCTATTAATGGCAAAATAAGTACATTATTAGAATATGGTATTTATGATATTGGAGATACGTTAAATATTGATATTGTTTTTTTATCTCAAAAAGATAGAAGAGGGATAAGATATTTAAGTTATGTATCTTTAATTCGTAAAGTACAGTAATTAAGCTGTTTAGCAGTAAATTGATTTATTCCTCTAAAATATCTTTGATTTCGTATATTTGAAAATCGGGGGTAATGGGAAATCCATAGTATTCTTGCAGCGCTTGTTGCGATACGGTTGTGTGAACTTTCACGCTCACAAAATAGTATTTTAAATTATTAGAATCTAATTGATTGTTATTCAGTTGTGTTTCGTAGCCGGTTATTTTATCTATTAATTCATTGATTTTTCTTTCATTGTTTTGTTTGATTTGTAAGTCTTCTATGGTGCTGTCGGAAAGATGAAAATTAATAAAACTTAGTTCTTCAATGCGATTATCAATAACGGGTTTGATAATGTATTTTACAAAATGAAAATCGGAAACACTGTCTATTTTCAGGATAACAATACTGTCTAATTGTTCACCTTTTTTTAAATCTTTTGCAATATAGTTTTCTATTGTTTTATGAAGTTTGCGTTCCAATTGCTTTTCTTTATTGCAACTGCTTACAACTACAGACAGTAAAAGAATTAAAAACACATTACACAATAAGGGTAGTTTTTTCATGCGTTCGTATTTTTTTAATTTTTATTTTTTTTATTAAAATCGGGTTTAGGTAGTAATGCTTTACGCGAGATTTTTAATTTTCCTGTTTTCTCGTCAATTTCAATTAATTTCACATTAATAACATCTCCCACTTTTAGGTATTGGTCTATTTTATCAATACGTTTCCAATCGTATTCGGATATGTGTAAAAGGGCGTCTTTCCCGGGCAGTATTTCTACAAATGCTCCGAAACTTTGTAAGTTTTTGACTTTACCCTCGTAGACTTCGCCTACTTCGGGGACGGCAACAATGGCTTTTATTCGTTTAATGGCGGCAACAATAGATTGTTTATCGGAAGATGCGATATCGATAATGCCGTAATTTTCTTCTTCGGTAATATTGATAATGGTATTGGTTTCGCGTTGAATTTCTTGAATGACTTTTCCTCCGGGTCCAATCACGGCACCGATAGCGTCGCGTGGGATTTGCATTTTTTCGATACGTGGAACGTGAGGTTTATAATCTTCGCGCGTTTCGCTAATGGTTTTCATCATTTCGCCTAATATATGAAGTCTTCCTTGTTTGGCTTGTTCGAGAGCTTCGGCAAGCACTTCATAAGATAAGCCTTCTACTTTGATATCCATTTGGCAAGCAGTAATTCCATGTTTACTTCCCGTTACTTTAAAGTCCATATCGCCTAAATGGTCTTCGTCGCCCAAAATGTCGGAAAGAATAGCGTATTTTTTTGTGTCGCTATCGCTTATCATTCCCATTGCTATACCTGAAACGGGCTTTTTGATTTTCACGCCGGCATCCATCAGCGCCATGGTACAAGCACAAACGGTAGCCATTGATGAAGAGCCGTTTGATTCTAATATTTCGGAAACCAAACGTATGGTATAAGGATTTTCTTCTTTGTCGGGCAATATGGGTTTGATAGCTCGAAGTGCTAAATTTCCATGTCCGATTTCTCTACGTCCGACTCCGCGTATGGGCTTGACTTCTCCTGTCGAAAATGGCGGGAAATTATAGTGAAGCATAAAATCGGCGGTTCCTTCGATGATAGCCCCGTCAATGATTTGTTCATCTAATTTGGTTCCTAAAGTGCATGTAGATAAAGATTGGGTTTCGCCGCGAGTGAAAATAGCTGAGCCGTGAGCGGAAGGCAAATAGTCCACTTCGCTCCATATCGGACGTATTTCATCTAATTTTCTGCCGTCAAGGCGTTTTCTTTCGTTAAGCACTACGTTTCTTACGGCTTCCCATTGCACATGGTCGTAGTAACGTTTTGCCATAGGGGTTTTTTCTTCGAGTTCTTCTTCGGGAATAGTAGCTAAAAAATCTTCAAATACTTTTTCAAAGGCTTCTGTTCGTTCTTGTTTAGTAGTAGGATTTTTAGCTATATCGTAGATTTTTTGATAGGTTTCATTTTTAATGCGTTCTCTTAGTTCTTCGTCATTGGTTTCGTGGCAATATTCTCTTTTCGGGTTTGCTTTTTCTACTTCTGCCGCTAATTCAATTTGAGCTTGGCATTGGATTTTAATGGCTTGGTGAGCTGTTTTTAATGCTTCAAGAATATCCGATTCTTGCACTTCTTTTGCTTCGCCTTCTACCATCATAATGTTGTCTATTGTGGCAGCTACGATAAGGTCAATATCTGCATTTTCAAGTTCTTCGATAGACGGATTTATTTTAAAAACATTGTTGATGCGGGCTACTCTTACTTCGGAAATAGGTCCGTGAAAAGGAATATCGGAAACCATGAGGGCTGCCGATGCTGCCAATCCTGCAAAGGCGTCGGGAAGTTCTTTTTTATCGCCGGATATTAAAGTTACCAACACTTGAGTTTCGGCATGATAATCTTCAGGGAATAAGGGTCGCAAAGCTCTGTCGATAAGTCGAGCGATTAATATTTCGTAATTGGAAGGACGTGCTTCTCGTTTGAAAAAGCCTCCGGGAAAACGACCTACGGCAGAATATTTCTCTTGGTATTCTACTTGTAAGGGCATAAAATCAACGTCTTCGTTAGCTTCTTTTTTACTGCAAACAGTGGCTAACAACATCGTATTTCCTATTTTTACTACTACTGCTCCGTCGGCTTGCTTGGCTAATTTTCCTGTTTCTATGGAAATTTGTCTTCCATCTCCTATGTCAAATGTTTTTGTAACTATCATAGTTCCAATTTATATATTTTTTAATATAAAAAAAGGCAATCTTTGTTGAGAAGTGCCTTTTTTCGTTTTTTCTTTTCGTATGTTATTTTCGGATGTTTAATTTTTTGATTATTTCTCTGTATCTTTCGATATCTTTTCTTTTCAAATAATCAAGAAGTTTTCTTCTTTTTCCAACCAAGCCTACCAATGAGCGTTCGGTCGTTGCGTCTTTTTTGTTTAACTTTACATGTTCGGTTAAATGGCGGATTCGAAATGTGAACAAGGCTATTTGCCCTTCAATAGAACCCGTATCAAATTCTGACTTACCGTATTCTTTAAAAATATTTTTCTTTACTTCAGGTGTCAAATACATAATTGAATTTCCTTTTTAATTAATGTCTTTTCTTAGATTTTTTATAAGTTTGCAAAGATACAATCTTTTTGTATATGTTTTTTTGTTTTTTTTGAAAAAATTTAAATCTTAAATCATTGATTTGTATAGCTTTTTAAAATTGTTGTTCCGTTGAAACGAAAATAAGGATTAAAAAATGTCAATAAATGCTCTTTGTTTTGGTGTAGCATTCAATTTTTTAGACTTGTCTTTTTCACTCATTTTTGCTGAATAATCCGATTTTTTAATAAAAAGTCAACTTGCTTGCTATTATTTTAGTAATTTTGCCGTTTTGAAAAATTAAAAAATTTATGACGTATGAAACCATATAAAATAGTGCTGTTTATTTTTGTGTGTTTTATTTCTTTAGCGATTTTAGGAAGTGTTTTTCCTAAGGAAGGATTGCAAGTCGGCAGTATGACTTTGCGCTTTCCTTCGCCTTCGTCGGTAATAAGTCAAGAAAAGGAAACGAATATAGACGTAGACCAAACCATACACGATCTTCAAAAAAGGCAAAGTTTACAGTCAATACAATCGACGATTGACAGTTTAAGGTATTATAAAAATTACGTTTATAACGATATAACACGTATTTGCTTTCCAAATAATAACTATAAATTTTTCGATAAACTTTTTGAAACTTTAGAAAATTCGAAAAAAAGTGAGACGGTAACCATTATGCATTATGGTGATTCTCAAATAGAAATGGATCGTATTTCGAGTTTGTTACGCCAGCGTTTGCAGGAAAGATTTGGAGGAATGGGAGCGGGGATTCATCCGCCTATTCAAACCATTCCTACTTTTACGACGAGTCAAAGTTATTCCGGTAGTTTACAGCGTTATGTTGTGTATGGCGACACCTCGCAGCCTCGTGCCGCTCATAGACGTTACGGGATATTGGGAACATTTGCTCAAGTGTATGATAATGCAACCATTACATTAACGGCGAGCAGCGGGAAAAGAATACAAGAGAACGCAAAAACTTTTCAGCAAGTACGTCTTATAGTCGGGAACAATCAAGGAAAATTTTCGGCGATTTGTAGAAATCAAACCCGAACCATTAATACCGCTAAAAGAGGGCTTACGGTTTTAAAATGGGAATTTGATGAGCCGATTTCTCGTGCTTCGCTTGTATTGAACGGAACTGCTGAAATATACGGCATATCGTTAAGCGGTAAAAACGGAGTAACACTTAGCAATGTTCCGATGCGTGGAGCTTCGGGAACCATATTTACGCGTATTGATTCGGCATTGTTAACTCAGTCGTATCAGGCGATGAATGTGCCATTGATTATTATGCAATACGGTGGCAATATGATGCCTCAAATTAATAGCGATAAGGCGATAGATTCCTATATGCGAAATATCGCAAAGCAAATTCAATATTTAAAGCGGGTTAATCCGAGAGCTGAAATATTGTTTATTGGTCCTTCGGATATGGCAAAACGAATTGACGGACAGATACAAACATATACCTATCTTCCGAAAATGAACGATGCATTGAAAGAAACCGTATTGAAAAACGGTGCTGCTTATTGGGATTTATTCAATGTGATGGGAGGGAAAAATTCGATGATACAATGGGTAAAACACTCGCCGCCATGGGCAGGTCCTGATTATGTTCATTTTACGGAGTTAGGAGCCATGGAAATAGCCAATATATTGTCCAATAGTTTTCTTATCCATCATGATTTTTATCAGCTTCGAAAACGTCAAAATCCTGCAGTTATTGATAAATTTATGCAATTAGATTAATGAAAAATCATTTTCTTTTCTTTTTAATTATCTTGTTTTTTGCTGAAGTGCAATCGCAATCTTTATTAAAAGAAATTGAAAATAAAGATATTATTAAAGGAACCAATCAACTTTTTTTCCCGACGAATAACAGACTGCCTCTTTTTTTTAAAAAAATGGACCGATTAATTTTTGAAGGAGAAGGGAAAATAAACATTCTGCACATAGGAGGTTCTCATGTGCAAGCAGGTGTTTTCAGTCATGCTATTTATCATAATTTATTGTCGGTATTTCCGCATATAACCGGCGGTTTAGGGATTGTATTTCCGTTTTCGGCAGCTAAAACAAATAATCCTTATGCTTTTACAACAACTTACGACGGGAAATGGTTGTCGCTTAGAAATGTAAACAGGGAAATTCCTTATCCTTTGGGTTTAAGCGGCATGTTGATTGTTTCTCAAGACGAAGATGCAAAAATAGGAATTGCAGCTCGCGCCAACGGAAATACTTGTTTCGAATTGAACAGTATACGCTTATTGGGCTATTGCGATTCGGGATATGTAAAACCTTTGCTATCTACTGATTCGGATACGATTGAAGGAGTGTACGATAGCATTTCCAAATCTTATCTTTTTACATTAGAGAAGTATGTCGACAATTTTTGTGTTTCATTTGAAAAGATAAACGACACTTTATGGGAGCCGTTTTATGTAAGAGGGTTTATTGTAGAAAATCCGTTTTCGGGAATTACTTATCATGCCGTAGGAGTGAATGGGGCGAGTGTTCCGTCTTATTTAAAATGCGAATACTTTGAAAACGACTTGTCTTTTATAAAACCGGATTTATGCGTATTTGCAATCGGGATTAATGATGCGAGCGGAGATGCATTCGATACGGTTGTTTTCAAAAAAAATTACGATGCTCTGATTCAAAGAATATATTCGGTATCGCCTGATTGTGAGTTTATTTTTATAACGAACAACGACAGTTATAAGCGTCATAGAAAGCGTTATTATAATAATACGAATGGATTGTTGGCAAAAGAAGCATTTTATCAATTGGCTGAAAAATACAATGCGGGAGTTTGGGATTTGTTTTCCTTAATGGGTGGTCTGCAATCGATGAAACAATGGGAAGAGGAAGGCTTATCGCAGAGAGATAAAGTACATTTTACGTCAAAGGGATATAGATTGGTAGGCGATTTGTTTTATAATGCTTTAATAACAGAGTATATACATTATTTAAAAGAGTATAGCAAGCGATATGGAAATTAATAATATTATCAATTATTTATATACAATATTTTCGTTCAACGAAAATCAGCCTCTTTTATTTACGCAGTTTTATTTTTGGGCATTTTTTGCTATCGTATTTGCTTTTTTCAGTATGCTTCATAATAAACTTTTATTAAGAAGTATATTCCTGCTTTTTGTCAGCTTGTTTTTCTACTTTAAAACGAGTGGATTGTTTGTCCTTATGCTTGTTTTTGCCATTGTTTTTAATTTTTTTACGGCTCGAAGAATAGAAAAAGTAGAGACAGCCATAAAGAAGAAAATATATTTGATATTTAGCGTAGTCATTGATTTATCGGTCTTGTTTTATTTCAAATACGCTTATTTTTTCACGGATATATACAATAACTTATTTTCAACGAATAATCAAATAATCAATTATTTGGCTCAATGGTCTAATAATTTGATAGGGACACATTTTACCGTAGATGTTATTTTATTGCCTGTCGGGATTTCGTTTTTCACATTTCAAATCATTAGCTATGTAGTAGATGTTTATAGAGGACGATTGAAAGCCGTAACCAATATATTTGATTTTGGTTTTTATGTGTCGTTTTTCCCGCAATTGGTGGCAGGACCTATTGTGAGAGCCAATGTTTTCATTCCTCAGATTCGTCAAAAATTTTTCCTTAGCGAAAAACAATTCGGCATTGCTGTGTTTTGGATATTGAACGGAATGTTGAAAAAAATGATACTCAGCGATTATATTGCGGTTAATTTCATTGACAGAGTGTTTACTAATCCAATGATGTATACCGGTTTTGAAAATTTAATGGCATTGTTTGGCTATTCATTACAAGTTTATGCCGATTTTTCGGGCTATACCGATATTGCGATTGGCGTAGCCATGCTGATGGGTTTTCATTTACCTAAAAACTTTAATTCGCCTTATAAAGCGACTAATCCCGGTGATTTTTGGAAGCGATGGCATATATCCTTATCATCTTGGTTAAAAGATTATCTCTATATTCCGATGGGCGGTAATCGCAATGCTACTTTTTCCACTTACTTTTTTATTCTTCTTATTGCATTAATCGTCGTTTTCTTAGCCGATTCTTTATGGGTAACGATAAGTGTCATAGCTTTATTTGTTATAGTATTGTTGTTGTTTATCTTTTCGCCTTCGGCACGAAAATCAATTAACACCAATATTAATTTAATGAATACGATGTTGTTGGGGGGCTTATGGCATGGGGCAAGCTGGAATTTTATGATTTGGGGCGGATTAAACGGAGTAGGAATTGTGATATATAAGTTTTGGCGAAAATTCACTATGTATCAGCAAATAGCGATGACATTGCTTTTGTTTTTAGTGTTCTATGCTTGTAATTATTTCTTCCATCGTCCTGCTTTTCAGATAGGTGTTATATGGTCGGGAATAATTTTTGTCGGGACATTGATAAGTGTGATTTATCGTTTAATAACATCTAATTCCACGCTGAAAGGTGTCAATAGGGTATGGGGAATTTTCTTGACCTTTGTTTTTATTACTTTTACTCGCTTGTTTTTCCGTTCGGGTTCAAATCTTAATCCTGCCGAAGCCAATGAAATAGCATGGAATACGGCGAAAGACATGGTCAATCAGATAGGTGGGAAGTGGAACTTTTCGCTCATTCCTTCCATTCTTTATGAGTATAAAAATATTTTTCTGTTGTTTTGCTTGGGAATGATTATTCACTGGTTGCCGGAACGATGGAAAAGATGGTATCGCATTAATTTTGCTTTGTTGCCCAAGCCTTTAATGATATTGGTGATAGTGATAGTCGTATTTATTATTTATCAATCTATCACTTCTGATTTACAAGCGTTTATTTACTTCCAGTTTTAAAGTATCGCTTTTCTTATTTTCACCAATTTTTCTAATAGCGTTTCTAATTCGTTAAGAGGTAGCATTGTTGATTTATCGGAAAGAGCTTGTTCGGGCGACGGATGTGTTTCGAGAAAAATACCGTCAAATCCTACCGCAATTCCTGCTTTGGCTAAAGTAGTGAGAGATGCTTTTTTCCCTTTTGTAACGCCGCTTGTTTGATTGGGTTGTTGCAAAGAGTGGGTTACGTCTAAAATAAGCGGGCAGTTGTTTTTTCTCATGACATCAATACCGCAAAAATCAACGATTAAATCTTGGTATCCAAATGAAGTTCCTCGTTCTGTTACCATTACTTTTGTGTTTCCTGTCGAGCGTATTTTTTCTACGGCAAATCGTACGGCTTCGGGCGAGAGAAACTGTCCTTTTTTTATATTAATGGGGCGGTTGGTTTGTCCTGCAACGATAAGCAAGTCGGTTTGTCGGCAAAGAAAAGCGGGAATTTGCAGTATGTCAACATAATTAGCTGCCATGCTTGCTTCTTCCGGGGTATGCACATCTGTTAAAACAGGAATCAATAAAGTGTTTTTGATATCGGATAGAATTTCCAATCCTTTTTTATCGCCTATTCCCGTAAAAGAATGTAAACTCGAACGATTAGCTTTTCGATAAGACGCTTTAAAAATAAACGGAATTTTTAATTTATCGCTAATGTTTTTTATAAAAGAAGCTATTTCCAATGGCATTTGTTCATTTTCGATAACACAAGGTCCTGCTATTAAAAAAAAGTTGGAAGAGGTAGTGTGTTGTAAGTAAGGTAATTGTTGGGATATGTTGTGCATGATATAAAAGGATTTATTCTTAATTTTTTTAACGATAGAAATTTTACTTTATTTCAAAATCCGATGTCGTGTTTTTATTTTTCGTATCAATATCGCCGTAAAGGTCAAAATAATCGGCTTTTGTTATGCGAATAGGATAAAATTTTCCTTTTTCACATGTATTGGTTTTTTTAGCAATGAAAACGCTGTTGTCCACTTCAGGCGAATCGAATTCGGTACGTCCGATATAGTGAGATTTATTTTCATCGTCAACCAAAACTTTTAAGGTTTTCCCTTCTTTTTCTTGGTTTTTTTTCAAAGAAATTTCTTGCTGAATAAACATTAAATTTTCTTTTCTATCTTCTTTTTCTTTTTTTGAAATAGTGTCTTTCAGCGAATAAGCACTCGTATTTTCTTCGTGTGAATAAGTGAAAACCCCTAATCTGTCGAATTGTATTTCGGCAATGAAGTTTTCAAGCTGTCGGTATATTTTTTTTGTTTCACCCGGAAAACCTGTAATAAAAGAAGTTCGTAAAGCCAAGTTGGGAATTTTAGTCCGAACGGTATCTATTAATGTCCTGATTTCTTTTTCGGTAATAGAGCGTTTCATCGCTTGTAAAACGGCGTCGTTGATATGTTGCAAAGGGATATCCAAATAACTGCAAATTCTTTTTTCATCTTTCATTGTATCAATGACTTCTATTGGAAATTTATTCGGATACATATAGTGCAATCGAATCCATTCCAAAGAAGGAATGTTGAGTAGTTCTTTTAATAATTTATCCAAATACGATTTTTTGTATAGGTCTATTCCATAATAGTTTAAATCTTGTGCGATGAGAATTAATTCTTTTGTGCCGTTCTCGGCTAATAATTCGGCTTCTCTAACAATTTGTTCCAAAGGTTTTGAAATATGTTTTCCTCTTATTTGCGGAATGGCACAGAAAGCACAATTATGGTTGCAGCCTTCCGAAATTTTTAAATAAGCATAATGATGAGGTGTGCTTAATTCTCTCTTTATTAAGTGGTCAGGGAAAAATTGTGCTTCTAAATACGCTAAGATATTGCTCACATTATGGACGCCGAAAAAGGCATCTACTTCGGGAATTTCTTTTACTAAACTTTGCTTATAGCGTTGGACTAAACAGCCAAATACGATTAGCATTTTGATTTTTCCTTCCGATTTTGCTTTAACACATTCTAAAATCGTTTCGATGGATTGTTCTTTTGCATCGTTGATAAAACCGCAAGTGTTGATGATAGTGATTGGTAAATGTTTTTTTGAATCGAAAACTATTTTAAAATCATTGAGTTTTAGCTGTTTTGCCAATTGTTCCGAATCTACGGTGTTTTTAGAGCAACCCAAAGAAATAAGATTGATTTTTCGCTCAATCAAGGGCGATTTCTTAAAAGATTTTTTCGGCGACTGTATGACAAACTGCTGAATAACTACCATTACTCGAATGATTATTGAGGTTTTTTAGGGGTGGATTTTACGTCTACGAGTACCTTATGTTTTAAGCCGTTTTTGTATTTGACCTTGTACACTATTTTTCCTGTTTCATCATAATAGGTCCAAGTGCCTGTTTTCACTAAATTGTCGTACGAGCCTTGGCATTGTTTTTTTCCGTTAGGATAATATTCTATCCATTTTCCTTTCGGAAGATGATTGGCAAAACTTTGTTTTCTAACAATTTCTCCTTTTCTTCCATAGAAGCTCCACAAGCCTTCTTTTTTGTCGTTTTTATATTTTCCTGTTTCTAACGGATTGCCTAACTGAGAATATTCTTCCCATTTTCCTTCTTTTTTATCGTTTTTATATTGTCCTTTGCTTCGTAATTTGCCGTTTTCCCAATAGTAAATATAAGTGCCGTTTTTGATATTATTTCGGTATTGAATGCTGTATTTTTTGACTCCCGACGGATACCAGCCTTGCCAATTGTCGCACATATTTCCCGCATCGAAATAGCCTTCGTCCATTGTTTTTCCGTTTTCATACCATTGTATCCAATAGCCTTGCTCTTTGTCGTCAAGAAAAGCACCTTCTCTTTGTTTTTTCCCGTTTTCATACCACGCAATCCACATTCCTTGGCGTTTTCCTTCTTTAAATTGACCGCTTTTCCATTTTTCGCCCGTTTCATAGTAGTAAGTCCACATGCTGTCTTGTAGTCCTTCTATAAATTTTCCTTTACTTCCCAATTTTCCGTTGTCGTGGTAAAAATGCCATATACTATCTTGTAAACCATTGCTTAACTTTCCTTGCATTTCTCTTTTTCCATTTTCATACCACCAAGTTCCTACGCCTTGTAATTGGTTGTGAAAATACGTGCCTTTGAATAAACGTTTCCCGTTAGGGTAATATTCTTCGCATAAGCCTTCCAATGAGTCGGCTATGTAAGAACATTTTTTGCTTAATTGTCCATTGTTATGATAAAAATTCCATTCTCCATTTTTCAGATAATTTTTAAAAAAACCCGAACATTCGAGAGCACCGTTGGGATACCAACTCGAAAACGTTCCACTATCGGGATAATAATCGGTCCATAGTTGTCCTGTCGAATACCATGTTTTCCAATTGCCTACTCTTACTCCTTCTTTGTAGTAGGCTTCCATTTTTTTATTTCCATTCGAATAGTAATATATCCAAAGGCTGTCTTCTTTCCCGTTAACGAGGGTTCCTTCGCTTTTTTTATTGTTGTTTTCCCAATATTCTATCTGATGTTGTGCGAATAATGTATTGGTAATAAATAAAATAAAAATAAAAAATATCAATCGTTTCATGTTTCTTTATTTTTTTGATTAATAGATTGTTTCAGACAATCTAATGACGATGCTCTTAAGAGTTTTCATCAAAAACGTTTTTTTAGTATATATATTGTAATTGTTTCTCACTACTAATCGACAAAAATTTAAAAGGGGTTTTGACCGAGGTGTTTTCATTTCACGGTGTTATTTACTTTTTTTGTATAATAGAAGAAAGAGTTTGATAAAGTAGTTTATATTCTTTATTTTCAATAATAGCAAGATGTTGTTGCATGATTTTTTTATCGTTTCTAATAGCAGGACCTGTTTGCACTTTTCCGGGTGCATGGCGTTGTACTTTACGAGCGGTTTCTTCTATCAACGCTAATAAAATAGAAAAATCCATTCCGTTTTTCTCTACTATTTCTTTGGCAATTCGGTACATAGCATTGGTGAAATTGCATGCAAATACACCCGCCAAATGCAATTGTTTTCGTTGTTCACTACTGATAAAATGATAGTTATCGGAAAGAGTCTTTGCTAATTGCTCGATTTTTTCTTTCGTGATTTGATTGCCGGCTTCTAAACACAAAGGAATTTTTTCAAATGATAAATCAACATTTTTTGTAAATGTTTGAAAAGGATACAGAACGCCTCTGTTTTCTGTAATAGATTGAAATACATTTATGTCAACACTTCCGGAAGTATGTATCATACATTTGTTTTGATAAGGGAAATGTGCAATAACATCTTGGTAAGCATCGTCTTTTATTGAAAACAAATACATATCGGCATTTTCCTTTAACAACGATAAGTTGTCGGTATAAGGAAGATTGAATTCTTCGGCAAGTGTTTTGGCATTGTGAGGGCTATATAATTGTAATACATTGACTTTTTTATGTAGCATTTGCTTAGTTATATGCCAAGCTACGTTTCCGCTGCCAATGATTACTACCGTTAAATTTTGATTGTTTGTCATTTTTTTTAATTATTCACATTTGCAAAAGTAAACTATTTTTCCATATAAAAAAAGAAAATCTATCAAACGAATGGGTAAATTAATCGGATAGAAGCAGTGATGATAGGCGTGTGAGTTGCATACGACTTTAAACCGAAAAAACGTAAGCCTAAGGCTCTAAAAACGCAGGTTTTTTGTGACAGTTTGTCAGTTATTGTTTATCGGCACAACTTTTGAATTTCGTTATTGCGTTAATATTAAAAATTTTATGGATATGCAAAAAGGAAGCATTAATGTTCAAACGGAAAATATTTTTCCTATTATTAAAAAGTTTTTATACTCTGATAATGAGATATTTTTAAGAGAACTCGTGTCAAATGCCGTTGACGCCACACAGAAACTGAAAGCATTGGTTTCTATGGGTAAAACGGATACCGAATTAGGGGATTTAACCATTGAAATTAAATTGGATACCAAGAAGAAACAATTAATTATTTCGGATAAGGGAATAGGAATGACCGCCGATGAGGTAGAAAAATACATCAACAATATTGCATTTTCAGGTGCAAATGATTTTTTAGAAAAATACAAAGGTGTAGACGCTGCTAATCTCATAGGTCATTTCGGCTTAGGGTTTTATTCGGCTTTTATGGTGGCGGATACGGTAGAAATTCTTACTAAATCTTATCAAAAAGATGCTGTTGCCGTTCGCTGGAAATGCGATGGAAGCACGGAATTTACGCTTAAAGAAGATAAGAAAAGCGGCAGAGGAACCGATATTATTTTACATATATCGGAAGAGGCAAAAGAATTTTTAGATGAATACAAAATATTGAATCTGCTGAAAAAATACGGTAAGTTTTTACCCGTTCCCATTCGTTTCGGGAACGAGAAAAAATGGGAAAAACCCGAAGGTGAAGAAAAGGAAAAAGAAATAGAAGTTCCTCGTATTATCAACAATACCAATCCTATATGGAAAATAGCCCCTTCGGAATTAAAACCGGAAGATTACGAAAAATTTTACCGTGAACTTTATCCCTATTCTTTTGAACAACCGCTATTCAACATTCATATCAATGTGGATTATCCTTTTAACTTGACGGGAATACTCTATTTTCCAAAAGTAAAAGAACGTATTGATATTCAGAAAAATAAAATACAGTTGTATTGCAATCAAGTATTTATTACGGACAATCTTGAAGGGGTAGTTCCCGAATTTCTGATGCTTTTACACGGTGTGATTGATTCGCCTGATATTCCGTTAAATGTGAGTAGAAGCTATCTGCAAAGCGACAATAATGTGAAGAAAATTTCCGCTCATATTTCTAAAAAAGTTGCCGATAAATTGGAAGAAATGTTTAACACCAACCGAGAAGATTTTGAATCCAAATGGGACGATATTAAAACATTTATCCAATACGGCATTCTTACGGATGAAAAATTTTATGATAGAGCTAAAAACTTTATACTCTTAAAAAATACGGAAAATAAATACTTTACGATTGAAGAATATCAAAAACACATTGAGCTTCTTCAAAAAGATAAAAACGGAACTTTGGTTCATCTTTACCTTACCAATGAAGAAGAACAATATGCCCCATTGATGGAAGCAAAAGAAAAAGGATACGATGTGCTTAATTTTGACGGAATTTTAGACATGCATTTTGTGAACTTTTTAGAGCAAAAAACGGAAAAAACATCCTTTGTCCGTATAGATTCCGATGTGATTGATAAACTGATACAAAAAGAAGATGCATTGCCTTCAAAACTGTCGGAAGAAGAACAAAAAACCATCAAAGAAATAATTGAAAAAAATATTAATAAAGATACGTTTACGGTTGTATTGGAAAACATGCAAGAAACCGATTCGCCGATTTATATTACCAAACCCGAATTTCTTCGCCGTTTCAACGATATGCAAAAAATGACGGGCGAAATGAGTTTCTATGGCATGCAAGCCGATAAAGTCAATCTGAATGTTAATGTCAATCACCCGCTGATTTATTCTCTTTTAAAAGAAAACGACGAAGCAAAAAAAGATACTATCACCAAACAGCTGATAGATATTGCTATGCTTTCGCAGCAAATGCTGAAAGGGGAAGCACTCTCGAATTTTATCAAGCGAAGTATTGATATAATGAAATAAATTGAAAAAGAGACGCAATATTAAGCGTCTCTTTTTGTTATATTATGTATGGAAAAAATTGATGGTAGCGTTTATTTTATATCTGATTGTCATTTTGGAATTCCCAATAAGCAAGAGAGCGATCAGCGAGAGCGTCGTGTCGTTGCATTTTTAGATTCAATCAAACAAAATGTTACCCACCTTTTCTTATTAGGAGATATTTTTGATTTTTGGTTCGAATACAAAGATGTTGTGCCTAAAGATACTATTCGCTTTATAGGAAAGTTAGCCGAATTAGCCGATAAAGGAGTGCATATTTATTACATTCTTGGCAATCACGATATGTGGAATTTCGGATACCTGCAAAAAGAAATAGGATTAACGCAACTAAAAGGGAATCATACATTTATAATAAACGGTAAAAAAGTGTATATGGGTCATGGCGATGCGCTCGACCCTAAGGATTATGGCTATCATCTTATAAAATGGATTTATAGCCGAAAAATCAACCGGCGATTGTTTGCGGCTTTACATCCGTCGTGGGCGTTTGCCATTGCAAGAGCTGTGTCTTTAAAAAGCAGAAAAGCTCATACGATAGAAGATTGCTATTTCCAAGGAGAAGAGAATGAGCCGATTATTACTTATTGTAAAAAAATATTGCAGACGGAACATTACGATTATTTTCTGTTTGGACATCGTCATTTTATGCTTTTTTTCCAACTAAATGAAAATTCACACTATATTAATACCGGCGATTGGTTAACACACGACAGCTATGTCGTTATGGAAAATGGAAAATGTGAATTAAAACAGTTTTGTAAAGAAAAAGAATAATGTATTGCTACGTGTAAAGATATGGCAAAAAAAGGAGAATATCAAGGTGGCTTTTATGCAATTATTTTATTTCTTGGTGTATATGTGCGGTATTTTATTTTTAAAATCTTGCAAAAAAATAAAAGTATTAAATATTTATCGGGAGAAGAAAACTACCCAAAATTAGATGAAAAACAAAGATTTTATTGCTTAATTGCTGGTGTTATTTTTATTTTGCTTGTTTTTTCTATAGTTGTTTGGGGCGTGGACTATAATAATGTTTTTTAGAAATAAAAAAATATTTCCTTTGCAAAAATATAACACACTTTTTGGGACAGTATCTTTTTTTAACCGCAAAGGACGCAAAGATTAACCCAAAGAACGCAAAGAATTTTATTCGAAAAATTTTCACTTTATTAATAATAGTGTGTCGGTTTTAAATTCTCTTGTCTTTTCTTCCTTTACTTTTTTTCCTTCAGCTGAAAAAAAGTAACAAAAAAAAGCCGCCGCTGCGGATATTTTACTAAACCTCCTTGCTTGTCGCTAAAAATCATAAACTCCTCCTTTTAGGGCTTCGCCCTAACGTTCGTCAAACAGTATGATTTTTTTAACGCTCCAAGCGGCGTCTGTTTTTAACGTAAAATATCCGAGGCGGAAAAGAAAACTCTTTACAAACAGTTCGTATAAATAGTTGTTTTGGAAAAATACATTGATTTAAAAAAATGGTTTTTTATTGTAATTCTCTCGTTTTCATATATCTTTCAAGTCTCCCCATTTATTCGTGGGGCTGTTTGAATTTTACATTAAGGTACTCATGCTTTTCGCTTTGCTCCAAGTGGGGAGATTTAGAGGGGTAATCGGAAAGGTAGGGAGGGGTTATTGGGGACGCTGAGGCTCTCGAAGCGTCAATTCGTAATTCGTAATTGTTAATTCTAATTTTCACTTTATGATAAAAAAACGATTTTTTCTTTACTTAATAAAAAGAAACAAATAAAAGTATAATTTTGCAAATATTTTAAATGCATTTTTTTGGCAATTAACAAAATAAATAGTTATTTATGAAATACGACAACTTAAAATTAGGAGTTATTTTATTGCTTTTATCTATTGCATGTAATAGAGTATCTGTTGGAGACAATAAAAAAGAAAACTTTGAAGTTAAAGATACTTCTTTTGAGGAACTTATATTAAAAATTCCTCGGTTAAATCTTCCTTGTACTTTGTTTTGTGGTTTAGATAATGGTTTACCTTGGGCGGAAGAATTAGGCATAAAAAATATTGTGCCTGAAGATTCTCAAATATTGGGTGTATTACCTGTGAATAATAACAATACATATATTGTTTATGGAATTCCGGGTGATATAATATATCCTTATTTAAATATATATGACAGTACAGGAACAAAAATAGATTCCCTATATTTACATATAAGTTATTGTGCAGCAGATGAATCAGAAATAGTTGCAAATATTACTACAATTAATAAGGATTTTTCGATTTCAATGATGGATACAACAAAGTTTATTCATTATACTGATGATAATGAAATAATTATAGATTCGATTATTGTGAAAAAAAGACATTTGAACTTGATGAATAATGGAATCTATAAAAAGCAAGTACAAGAATCCTTTAGGATTCAATAGATTGTATGTGATAATAATGTTTTTTAGAAATAAAAAAATATTTCCTTTGCAAAAATATAACACACTTTTTGGGACAGTATCTTTTTTTAACCGCAAAGGACGCAAAGATTAACCCAAAGAACGCAAAGAATTTTATTCAAAAAATTTTCACTTTATGATAAAAAAACGGTTTTTTTCTTTACTTAATAAAAAGAAACAAATAAAAGTATAATTTTGCAAAAAAAATTATAAGTCATGAAAAAAATTGTCTTTTATTTTTTACTTCTTGTTTTTTGCTTATCTTGTGAAGAACCGGTTATATATAAAGATTTTATCTTAAAAAAAATTCCTTATACAGGAAATGAATTACGAATGGATGGATATTATTATAGATATCATGAGTGTTATAGAGGTAATAACTGCATAGATGTAAGTTGTTTTTATAGAAATGGTATCTTATTAGATATGGGAGGAGCTGCTTTATCATTAGAAGAAGCGGATGAATATATTAGAAGACTATTTATTGCGGGTAGTCAAAATCCAAATTATGAATATTTAAGATGGGGATTATTTGTTATCGACAATCAAATTATTAAAATTGAATGTTATTACCCTAATGACAATACCACAAAATGGACGTATATAAGGGAAGGAGTTATATTAAACGATACCACTTTTCGTATTACCTCAATTTATTTTCCCGATAAAGATGAAATATTTAAAGCAAACGAAACCTACCATTTCCGTCAATATTCCCCCAAACCCGACAGCACAAATAAATTTATAAAATAAAATTCAAAAACATTATGAAACAATTAATTTTTATCGGTATTATTTTATTAGCATTAAGTTCTTGCCAAAAAGAAAAGAAGTTATTAGAAGAAATCTACCATGAGCCGGCTTATGCTATTGGCACAATAAATTCTTCCATATCCGGTACTTTTGCGGTTCAATACAATTATAGTTTTTATGTTGGTTCTACAAAATATAAAGGCAACAAAAAAGAGGGTGGTTTTAATCCTAATAATAGTGGCATGATAGGATGCAGGTATTTGGTAGTATATAAAATCTCTGAACCTAAAAAGAATGATTTAAACTATAAATATCCCATTTATACGGAGCAGGATTTTTTAGATATGTTGGAAAAGTTTAAAACTAATCCGCCAAAACCTTAAATTTTGAAAAACGTTTTTTTCCAAAATAAACAGTAAGAAAATGCCATGCAAAAAAAATTATAAGTCATGAAAAAAATTGTCTTTTATTTTTTACTTCTTGTTTTTTGCTTATCTTGTGAAGAACCGGTTATATATAAAGATTTTATCTTAAAAAAAATTCCTTATACAGGAAATGAATTACGAATGGATGGATATTATTATAGATATCTTGATTGTGAAAGTAATAACTATATAGCTGCATGTTGTTTTTATAGAAATGGTGTTTTATTAGATATAGTAGGAGCTGCTTTATCATTAGAAGAAGCGGATGAAAAAATTAAACAATTTATGGAACGTGATGTAAATTCAAATTATGAACGTTCAAATTGGGGGTTATTTGTTGTTGATAATCAAACTATTAAATTTGAACTTTATTATCCTCAGGAGTATTTCACAAGATGGACGGGGATAATGGAAGGAGTTATATTAAACGATACTACTTTTCGTATTACCTCATTTTATGACCCATCTAATGATGAAAGACGTACAAAAAACGACACTTATTATTTCCGTCAATTTTCGCCCAAACCCGACAGCACAGTAGCCAATAAATGGATAAAATAAAGGATATACATAAAATGCGGTAATACACTATGGTAATAATCTAATATATTATAAGTCATGAAAAAAATTGTCTTTTATTTTTTACTTCTTGTTTTTTGCTTATCTTGTGAAGAACCGGTTATATATAAAGATTTTATCTTAAAAAAAATTCCTTATACAGGAAATGAATTACGAATGGATGGATATTATTATAGATATTATGATTGTGGAGGTAATAACTGCATAGCTGCATATTGTTTTTATAGAAATGGTGTTTTATTAGATATGGGAGGAGCTGCTTTATCATTAGAAGAAGCGGATGAAGAAATTAAACAATTTATGGAACGTGATATAAATTCAAATTATGAACGTTTAAATTGGGGATTATTTGTTATTGATAATCAAACTATTAAATTTGAGCTTTATTATCCTCAGGAGTATTTCACAAAATGGACGGGTATAATGGAAGGAGTTATATTAAACGATACTACTTTTCGTATTACCTCATTTTATGACCCATCTAATGATGAAAGACGTACAAAAAACGACACTTATTATTTCCGTCAATTTTCGCCCAAACCCGACAGCACAGTAGCCAATAAATGGATAAAATAAAGGATATACATAAAATGTGACAATTCCTTTTTTTTTAACCCAAAGAACGCAAAGAATTTTATTTGAAAATTTTCACTTTATTAATAATAGTGTGTCGGTTTTAAATTCTCTTGCCTTTTCTTCCTTTACTTTTCTTCCTTCAGCTGAAAAAAAGTAACAAAAAAAAGCCGCCGCTGCGGATATTTTACTAAACCTCCTTGCTTGTCGCTAAAAATCATAAACTCCTCCTTTTAGGGCTTCGCCCTAACGTTCGTCAAACAGTATGATTTTTTTAACGCTCCAAGCGGCGTCTGTTTTTAACGTAAAATATCCGAGGCGGAAAAGAAAACTCTTTACAAACAGTTCGTATAAATAGTTGTTTTGGAAAAATACATTGATTTAAAAAAATGATTGTTTATGTAACTACCTATTCTTCAATCTCCTCCCCATTTGGGGAGGCTGGGAGGGGTTGGGGGAGATTTAGAGGGGTAATCGGAAAGGTAGGGAGGGGTTATTGGGGACGCTGAGGCTCTCGAAGCGTCAATTCGTAATTTTTAATTCTAATTTCTGTTTTTTTTGGGGATAGTACTAACTTGAAATGTGTCGTTCTATTGTTCATCTTTTTGGTTGTAGAAAGCAGATGTAGGTTCTAAAAGTAAAGCTATTCCTTTTTCTTCTTGAGGACTAAACCAATTGTTACAAAATTCTTCTACTGTGTAAGTAACTAAACCAAGGCTTGGGTCAGCGACACCTATTTTACCACTCTCTTTTTCTAAAAGAGAGGTTATATCTTCTCTTTTGAAGAAGTTGGGAAGGCTATAAACTACTACAAAATGCCTTTGTTTCCAATGCACAATACAAGGCAAAGGAATATCTTTTAACAATTTGTCAAAGCTAATGCATACTCCCATTGTTTTAAAACCCAACTTCTCTGCTGCATCGTTTATGCCTAACATACGTACTCCTGCATTGGTAGCATTGCACATATCCCGTAATTTTTGTATGGAGCAGGTTTTTCCGTAATATTTAGCCATCATTGCTAAACAAACAACTCCGCAGTCCATTTGCCCTGATTGTTTGATAAAAGGAAATTTAGACATAAAATTTTCTATCTAATGAAAATTTGAAATTTACTTAATAATATATTTTTTACTGTTTAATACTACCTTGCTCCAATTCATATCTTAACAGTAAATAATTTTCCCATTGGTTATGCCAAGTAGTACAATTATAAAATTTTTTATTATTAAACTTATTTTCAATACGTTTGTGTGGACACCCTCCTTTGCAAACAGGTAGTGAAAAACAATTCCGGCACGTAATATCCTCTAATGGATCTGCACCGTATAAATAATTGTCCAAAAGAGTATGATTAGTTATAGAAATTTCGCCACCCTCACCTATTTTTCCTACTTTATATTCTTGATTTCCTATAATTTCCCAGCATTTATATACATTCCCTTCTGCATCAAACACCCAACTATTACGATTTCTTACGGCACATTCAATAATAGATTCACAAGGGTATATTAGTCTACTATTACAAGTATGCAAGGATATTTTTTTTAAAAATGCAAATTTATCAATATTATTATTGAATAAACGAGGATTTGCATCACTTTCCTTTGTAGTCTGTATAATGAAAGCAGGAGCTACAAAAACACTGTTATTATTATAACGATTTTTAAAAAAATCATACACTTTTAAAAAATCATTTTCGTTTTCTTTATCTATATTAACACGAACACACAGCTGTATCCCACTCATGGCATTAATACAATCAATATTACGAATAATCGTTTCGAATGTATTTTTATCTGTTGCCGTATATTTTTTTTTGTTATGTGTTTCCGGCATTCCATCAATTGATATCTGAATACTTCGTATGTTGCAACGAACTAACAAATCAAGATTTTCTTTTGTTAAAAAATATCCATTAGTAATTATACTTGCATTAATATTGGTAAATTTTTGTTTGTCAATTTTATTTGAAATATCTTCAATAATATGGGGAGCTAAAAGAGGTTCACCTCCAAACCATGTTAGATTAAGGGCGTCTAAGTTATTATGTTTATTGATAAAATTGATTATTTGTTGAACAGTTTTATCGCTCATATAACCTTTTTTCTTATCCTCAAAACAATATGGGCATGAAAAGTTACAATCCATAGTAGGAGCAATTGTTAGTACTAAATAATTGTCCCATTTTCGCTGTTGCTCTATTATTGATTGAAAAGAAAGAAAATCTTCATCTTCACTATCTATAATTACTCTTTTTTCATGTAATTTTTTCCACAATTTATCATTTTCAACAGTTTCAACTACATTACTGCCGTCTTTTTGTTTTTTTTCTAAAAAGTCATAAAGCTCTTTGTTTATTTCGCCAAAATAATTTGTAAAAGAATTATATATAAAAAACTTACTATCTTTACTAATTAATTTAGTATATTTTGATATTTTCATAAAAGATTACGCATTAAACATATAGATATTTACTTTATTTATCCCCATTTTAAATCATTTGCATTTTATTGCTTGTTTTACCTGACACTGCAAGCAAATACTATATTCTGGCAGTTTTCCTTATTTTACCGAATTAGGTTTCGTATTTCCTTCTCCCCATTCCATCATATAAAAGAATTGTATTTCATCCCATTCACCAGATTTTGGAATAACTTTGTCAGGTTTGTATGGAATATTTATACGTATACTGAAAGTTAATGGTATTTTTTCCCATGAGTCATTTTTATAAACTTGTGCAGGATTCCATTGTGGAATAAGATTAACAACTCGCATAAATTCTTTAGCAATCTTTGTTCTGTAATCATATAAATTTTCCCCTGTTCCTTCCATAAAATAAAAAGATTTTCCAGAAGTATCTATTTTACAATCTATGAGTACATAACCTTTTTTTAGATTTGTATCTGCCACTAAACTCATATTAAGATTTTTATTAAGAAAACGACGAAACTCCTCTGACTCCCCAGGCTTATCTCCCGGAATAGAGGGAAGTATTTTTCGTTCAATAGGAGCGTTACCATATTCATTTTTGTTTACTTGCCCTTGGAGGAAGGGAAAAATGAAAAAAAACATACAAATTGTCAAAATTAATGGTTTCATTTTTTATATATTTAAATTACAACTTTTTTACTCCAAAATCATTTGCATTTCATTGCTTGTTTTACCCGATCCTACAAGCATATACTTATAAGTTCCAACAGAAGGTAATTCATTTGCATGTATTTCGATATTTACCTTTCCACGTTCCACAAACGCTATGGTATGTATCAAAACATCATTCATATCGTAAATCTCCAATACTACATCCCTAATAGTTGGCAATACATAACATTCAATAACTGTCGTATCATTAAATGGATTGGGTTGGTTTTGAGATACTATCATATTATCCATTTCTCCAAAGTATAGCTCGCAACTAGTTGTATAAAGGCTAGGATGTTCTGTTAATTCTGTTATTATTGTAGATGGTTGTTCTACAGATGCTCCTCCTCCCCATGAGATAAATTCTTGAGGAGAATATGGATCAGGAGTTCCTCCACAAGTATTGTACCCAGGAGTTGGTTGACAAGCGTTTACCCAGTAACAATTATTACAAGTATAAGGGCCGGTAGTACCTTTAGGACAAAAGTTGCCAACATATACAGAGTCAGATTTACCACCACAAGTTCTGAGCATATTCGCACAATTAGCTTGATGCTTTAATGGATTACAATGAGAAGAAGTTCCTCCTATAATATCCTGCATTTCATTTCGTCCTAATCGTCCTTCTTCTATTGTTCGAAGGCTAAATTCTATTTTTCTTTTTTTGTTACTCATTTTTTTTCTTATTTAAAAACTGCTTACTCTTTGAAAGGTTTTTCAGCTTCCACCTGACCTTTGCATACCAAAAAACATGCCATATCAAATAAAAAACTATAATACAGCGTTTTATGTTTTTGTAAACAGAAAAAACATTCTATTACCTGCAAAATTAGTGTGAAAAACTGCACTAATAGTGCAATTTTCTGCAC
>ERZ795049.1638-NODE-1638-length-28607-cov-11.618696_pt1 | contig 28607 bp, 25 predicted proteins | sample MGYA00375133_ERZ795049 | MGnify/ENA primary metagenome ERZ795049 (study PRJEB30178, sample SAMN05720147) | activated sludge metagenome | isolation source: anaerobic digester from wastewater treatment plant | place: Japan | collected 2015-04-20 ... | reverse complement strand
GTACCGCTGCGATGGCATCGTGCATTGATTGACACCAGCCTTTGTCATCCACCGTGGATTCTACAATCAGCGCGATCTTGACTTTTGATTTTGGCGCCGCAAAGCCGGCTGGCACTAAAATGATCAGAATCAATCCGAATGCAAAGAATCTCTTCATCGTATACCTCCTCTAATAAAAAATCCAAAGATTGCCATACCAAAGAATGGTTCGGATTTATTATACATGGAAATTAGCCATAGCAAAAGAGAAAGCGATTCCCGTACAGATTCGCCAAACCCTTACCCTTATATATGGTCAGTATTGCCCATGTCTATGCGCCGGTATAGAATAGCCGCATTATGCAATTCGAACAGCGAACGGTCACTTGTGGCGAGCTTCGCGCCGCTCAAATCGGAAAGACTATAGTGCTCAATGGTTGGGTCCATCGCAAACGCGATCATGGTGGTATCACATTCATCAACATTCGCGATCGCTATGGGATCACTCAGGTAGTAGTAGATGTGGACTCTGCCCAAGAGCTCTTGGATATAGCCAATGAACTTAAAATGGAATACTGCGTATCGATCCGCGGTATAGTTAGGCCTCGCCCGGACACCATGGTAAACCCTTCCATGCCCACCGGCGAGATAGAGATAAAAGCAGAGAACATTCAGATTCTCTCGCGCTGCACTTCTCTTCCTTTTATGATCGATGAATATACCGATGCCAAGGAAGACATGCGCCTTACCTATCGATATCTCGACCTTCGCTCGAGTTCAATGCAGAGAAAAATTCGCCTGCGACATGAAGCGGCTTTTGCCGTGCGCGAATTCCTTGTTGGCAAGGGCTTCTACGAAATAGAGACACCTACCTTCATTCGTTCTACACCAGAAGGCGCGCGAGACTATCTTGTGCCATCGCGGCTGTATCCGGGCAAATTCTATGCCCTTCCTCAGTCTCCCCAGCTTTATAAGCAGCTACTTATGATATCTGGCTTCGATAAGTATTTTCAGCTCGCTCGCTGCTATCGAGACGAAGACTCCCGCGGGGACCGTCAGCCTGAGTTTACCCAGATAGATATCGAGATGAGCTTTGTCACAAGGGATGATGTGCTTAGCCTTGTGGAAGGCATGATGGGGCATCTCTTCAAAAAGACGCTCGGAATCGAACTCCCAAAACAATTTGTGCGATTATCATACGACGATGCAATGAATCGCTTTGGAACCGATAAACCAGATCTCCGTTTTGCCTTGGAGCTTGTAGATTTTGTTCCTTTTGTGGATGACCATTGCAGCTTCCAGGCTTTCCACAGTGCCATAAAGGAGGGCGGCGCAGTCAAGGCCTTATTGGTTCCAAATAAGGCCGACTATTCCCGTCGGCAGCTGGAAGAACTCGACGCCAAAACAAAAGTGTACAAGGCTCATGGCCTTGCCTGGATGAAGGTTGGCCAGAGTAACAGGCTTGAGGGTGGCATATCCAAATTCTTCTCCGAACATTCTCGTATAATTGAAGGGCTTGGCGCTAGCCCCGGCGATCTGATCTTGATAGTGGCAGACGGAAAAAAGAATATCGCTTGCAGCGCTCTCGGAGCAGTCCGAAATCAACTCGGCAAAGACCTGGGTCTCTGCGATCCCGATGTATTTGCTTTTGCCTGGATAATCGATTTTCCTCTCTTCGAGTGGAACGAAGAAGAAAATCGCTGGGAAGCAGCCCATCACATGTTCACCATGCCACAGACACAGTACCATGAGACTCTCGAAGCCGATCCAGGATCGGTAAAAGGCGACCTATATGACTTGGTTCTGAATGGCTATGAAGTTGCCTCAGGATCGATTCGTATACATGACCCAGAACTGCAGAAGCGGATCTTCCGCATAGTTGGCCTTAGCGACAAGGAAGCCCAGGAAAAATTTGGCTTTTTGTTGGAAGCCTTCAAATATGGACCACCGCCCCATGGTGGCATAGCGCCTGGCTTCGATAGGCTAGTTATGGTCATGGCTGGCGAAACCTCAATAAAAGAGGTAATCGCTTTCCCCAAGAATTCATTTGCGATAAGCCCAATGGATCAGTGCCCGAGCGAAGTCGATGAACGCCAACTCAAGGAGCTGCACATAAGAATTGTGGATTAGGAATATTATCTTCGCTTAGTCATCTTTCCCTTGGCTATCTTTAGCTCTCTTCTTCGATGATAGTCCAATGGCTATCGAGGTACTTTAGCCTGGCCGCATCCATATCCAGGATCCGACCATCCTCTCCAGAGATCCGAATCTTGTTTAGAAGAGCATTGACCTCGATAACCTTGAATAGGATTCCATCATAAGTAAAGCGAACGCCTTCGTTCGGTAGCTCCCGACGGGCATCTCGGTAGAATTGATGCTCATAGCTCAGACAGCAGAGGAGCCTTCCACATGGACCAGAGATCTTGACCGAATTCAGCGAAAGATTCTGATCTTTTGCCATCTTTATCGATACAGGATTGAGCTTGTCTGAAATGCCGTGGCAGCAGAGAATTCGCCCACAAACCCCGGCACCTCCTGTAACGCGAGCCTCATCTCGAACCCCAATCTGCCTGAGTTCTATGCGGGCGTGGAAAATTCCAACCAAATCCTTGACAAGATCCCGAAAATCCACACGACTTTCGGCAGTAAAGAAAAACAATATCTTGCTATCTTCTAAAAGACAATGCGCCGAGATAAGCTTCATTGCCAGATTATGTGAATCTATACATTCTTTACATTTTGCAAACGCTTCCTCTTCATGCTCCATATTATCTAAGTAGCGCCTATAATCATCGACGGTAGCAGGTCTTTCTATGGCAACCAATTCATCTGCGTTTACCATGGAAAAATCGTGCACCACTCCAAGCACCATCACCAAATCCTTACCATACTTAGTGGGTGCAATAACAAGCGCTCGATTGGGGATGAGCTCGCTCTTTGGATGAATAATCTCTGCTTGAATAATCCCCGCTTGATCAACCTCTGCCTCAATACCTTCTCCTTGAATGGCCATAGCCTGAATGGCTTCCGGTTGAAGGACTTCCGCGGCTGCACTGACCGTGCCTTGCTTGCAATTCCAAGCTTCTTCAGAAGGCGGAACTCCATGAATCTCCTGGCGCGGGCCAGCCAGGGCAGCCTCTAGTTCACATATGGTCATAAAATGCTCATTATTATCCAAAGATACATAATAAGCATGAAAAGTCTCGCTCGAATGCAGGGTCTTTAGCCGGTAAATAGGCTGAGGCAGGTTCTCGATGTCTTTAGGTATAGGCTTTAATACCTGAGGACTTTCGAACTCTTCCTCCCCAAGCATATCGAGTATATCTTCTGGGATATCATGATTATTATATTCAACAGACATCATTTACTCCTGATTTAAAGCGGATCTAATATCGCGTCCTCGCGGACCTTATTCCTAACAGCGGCTCGACATTAATCTTCAATATCTATGCGCGCAAACTGCCCATTTACTAAAGCTCCCGCTTCCACAATAAGAAATTTACCCGTGCAATCAGCCTCGATTCTAGCGGTCTCTGCATAACGCACCCCACCTTCGATAACTGCGCTACCGCTGAATTTACCTGCAACCACAAGCTGCCGAGCATTTATATGAGCATGAACAACGGCTTTTTTCGAGATTATCACAGAAGCGCCACTTTTTATATCACCCGAGAATTCTCCATCTATGCGCACCATGCCTGGAGAATCGATGGTCCCTCCTACCCTGGTGCCCTCTCCTATCATACAGTCAGAAAAGTCACGTCTACTCATGGTACTCCTTGCGTATATTGAGAAAACGCAGAGGATCTATAAGACTTGTGCCCAGATATACCTCGTAGTGCAGATGTGGCCCTGTTGTCTTACCTGTATTTCCTAGATATCCGATTACATCGCCTTGAAAGACCCGCTGACCCTTCTTAACCGCAAAGCTTCGGAGGTGACCATATCGAGTCGTAAAGCCGTGGCTATGCTGGATTGTGACGGAATTACCTAGAGAAGAATCATAATGGATATCGATGACCTTTCCATCTGCCGTGGCAAGGATAGAATCTCCGATTCGGTTAGTCGAAATATCGATACCCGTGTGCAGATACCATTGTCCCTTAGAAAAAGGATTCTCGTTCTGTCCAAAATACATGCTTATATGTCCAAGATTCCCCTTGATTGGCCAGATGTTCGGCACCTCTGTCAGTATATCTTTTTGGCTAGCAAGAATCTTTGCGATATCGTCGAGCGCTCCCAGACTTTTATCCAATGTCTCCGCAATGCTGTCGAGTTTGAGAAGGTCTCGACTCACCGGATCATCCGAAAACTGCCCCAGAATTGGATCATCTAAGCCAGCGGTCTTAAGTATCTCTTCACTTGCACTGCGCTGCAGCGCCGGCTTTCCTCTACTCTGTGCAATCTCTATAACCTGTCCGAGCTTCTCCTCGAATTTGGTTGTCTCCGAGATCAGGTTCTCACTGGATTCACGCATCCGATCGATAGTTCCATAGGCATCGGAAAGCTGAGCTTCCAGAGAGACTACTCTTATGGACTTTGCTCCATATGCCCCTATAGAAATAATTGCAGCCCCAACGCAGATCACTACAGTCAAGACAATTATCAAAAGAGAAAAACGGCCAATCTCGAACTTACGAGGGGGTCTTTCGCTCTGTGGGATAATAGCAAAGACTATGCGAGTTCTTCCCCATGTCAGCAAACGCTTCAGCTCTACTTGTACAGTAATAAAAAAACTTGCCAGACCCTCCGCCAGACGGCTGTACCAACGCTTTTCTCTCTCTTTGATTCTACGCAAGCCTTCTGGCACTTTGCTCTTTCTCCTTGCCTAAGTGATAAATTATCGCAAATTTTTAGCAATTAATGTAGTACTTTATCGAGCCGATCGAGTTAGCTATCGAATCGACATAAAGACACTGGTATAAAATAATAAAAATAAATATTTGCAGACTTGTGCGATTGTAGCCAAATAAAATAGCGAACATCGCTCGAATTCACCTTTGGTCAAAAATTTGCTATATTATAAAACGCATTGCCTAATTTTCGGTTTCTACCGTAACACCTGCTTTTCAGGAGATTCTAAAATGCCAAGCTATACCTTCAAAACTGAGGTCAATCAACTTCTGGACCTCATAACACACTCGCTCTATTCGCACAAAGAAGTCTTTTTGCGCGAGCTGGTTTCAAATGCATCCGATGCCATCGATAGGCTCAAGTACCTCACCGTCTCGGACGATGCCTTCAAGACTCTCAACTTCGAGCCACGCATTACCGTTGCGCTGGACGAAGAGGCCAAGACTATTACCGTCTCCGACAATGGAATTGGAATGGACCTTCAGGAGCTCGCAGATAATCTTGGAACCATAGCTAGATCCGGCACAAAAGCCTTTCTGGAACAACTTGCCGAAAACGAGCGCAAAGCATCGAATCTGATTGGCCAATTTGGAGTTGGTTTCTATTCAGCCTTTATGATCGCGGATCAGATCGAAGTAGTAAGCCTCAAGGCAGGTACGGATAAGGCCTTTATCTGGAAGAGCGATGGCAAGACTGGTTTCGATATAGAACCTGCCGTACGAGCCGGCTTCGGAACAGATGTCATTATACATGTCAATGAGGAAGGAGAGGAGTTTCTCTCTCGATGGAGGCTCGAAGAGCTCCTCAAGCGATATTCTAATCATATCGCCTGGCCTATTCACCTTGTTTCCAAAGAGAAGACCTATGCAAAGGATCCCGCAAAGGCCGAAACCAAGATTGTAGACGAACAGGTAAATAGCGCTAGCGCTCTCTGGCGCCGCCCCAAGTCGGAGCTATCCGACAAGGACTATATCGATTTTTACAAGTCTTTGACCGGCGATGAGAAAGATCCACTCCTCTGGATTCACACAAAAGCAGAAGGAACTATCGAATATTCCTCACTCTTATACATACCCTCTCATGTGCCTGCCGATCTTTATATCCCAACTCATGAGCAGGGAATAAAACTATATGTAAAGAGGGTGTTTATAACCGATAGAGAGCTCCAGATTCTACCTCCCTATTTCCGTTTTGTGCGAGGTATAATCGATTCGGATGATTTGCCTCTAAATGTGAGCCGAGAGATGCTGCAGCACAACCGAGTCATGATGACCATTCAGCAGGCAACACTCAAAAAGCTCTTCGGTGAGCTCGAACAGCTTGCAGAGACAAATTCCGAAAAATTCAATACCTTTATTTCGCTATTCAATCCCCAAATCAAGGAAGGAATTCTTTCTGATTGGAATAATCGCGAGTCGCTCCTTAAGCTTGTGCGCTTCAAGAGCACTGCGGTAGAAGGTTGGACCAGCCTTGCTGACTATAAGGCTCGTGCTGGGGAGAATCGAAAGACTATCTACTTTCTTACAGGAGAGAATGAAGCGCGCTTGAGAGCTTCGCCGCTCCTTGAAGCTTTTTCCGAAAAGGGAATTGAAGTTCTCCTAGGTACCGACGAGATAGACGAACTCGCCTTTAGCGGCATAGGGGAGTTCGATGGCATGCAGTTCAAGAATGTACAGCAAATAGATGCAGAGGATGAATTGACAGCTTCCAAGGCAAAAGATGAGCACGAAAAACAAGGCAAGAAAGCTATAGCTATACTCAAAAAAGTGCTCGGAGAGCGAGTAAAAGACGTAAGACTTTCGAAAAGGCTCGACAAAAGCCCTTCATGCGTAGTCTTCGACAAGGACGAGCCTACTCCAGCCTTCCGAAAGCTAATGGAACGCCTTACAAATGAGCCGATGCCCGAATCTAAGCCTATCCTCGAGATAAATGCCGGGCATCCACTTGTAGAGCGCCTTGTAACGCTCGATACTAGGAAGGAGCTGAGCGGCGGAGATATCGATGTTGTGCAAGAACTCGAGGACCTGGCCTACATGCTCTTCTATGAGGCCATGATGGCTGAGGGAGAACACTTCGAGGTGCCGAACGATTTTGGAGATCGACTCAATAGGCTCCTTGCCAAGGTAAGCTGATTATTATTGAAGGGGCATTTTGCCTCGAAGAAGCTCTCCAAAATTTTGGGCTCCAAGTGCTCTAGCACTCGGGACCTTTGCAAACAGTGCAGGGCTGCAAAAAGGATCGCTATGGCTGGCTATGAACACCCCGATTACTGGACACTCCGCGCAAAAAAAGAGGGTTATCCGGCCCGTTCTGTATACAAGCTCGAAGAGATCGTAAAGAAATTTGGGCTTTTAAAGATCATTTACGCTGAACGCTCCGTGAGAAAGGCCGGCGTTAGAGAGGGCTGCGTGAGAGAGGGCGGCCCGACAATTCTCGATGTCGGCGCGGCTCCTGGTTCTTGGAGTCTGTGGCTCTTGCGACAGATGAAGGGACGCGGCAAGCTTGTGGCCGTCGATATACAGGACCTTAGTATTATGCCTCAAGCGGCCACTGCCAGGAATAGTGAGCTGATTTTAGCCAGCAAGGTAGCTGGGGCGGCTGAGGCGACTGGGGCGGCTAACTCGAGCGCTTCAGGCGAGCCGAACAGGGCACATTTTGTTTTTGTTAAAGGGAGCATTCTGGACGAACCGGTGAGAGAGCGCCTGCGCGAGTTGGGGCCGTATAACCTGGTGCTTTCCGACGCGGCGCCCGCGACGAGCGGGAACCGTTTGGTGGATCAAGCCCGCTCGGAGGAGCTGGTCGAGGCTGTGATTGGGATGGCATTGGAGGTTTTGGCGCCTGATGGGGCGCTTGTTACGAAGATATTTCAGGGGGGCGAGGAGCGGCGGCTATTAACCGAACTACGCCGGCACTTCGCGCAGGCGCGGGCATTCAAGCCGCAAGCTTGCCGCGCCGAGTCCTTCGAAATCTATCTGGTGGCAACCGGCTTCGCGCGAGCGGATTGACAATTGACGGGATAAGACTTCGACAGAATTCCCGGGAAGCAAAAAATAATGTGCGTTGTGCTGTGTCATTTTTGATTCAACCAGCCTTTCCACGGCTCTCTCACATTACTGATGCGCTATTTGACTCGAAAGATTGAATTCGCTCGACCAGTGCCTCACGCGCTGGCATAGTCTTCAAGAAAGCCACGAAGTCCTCATCGGACGCAAGCTCTGCAATCTCGGCCAGAATCTGCAGATGCCTTGTCTCATCAGTTGCAAGCACCAAAAAGAGCGTATGCACCGGCAGTCCATCTGGCGCGTTCCAGTCCACAGGCTCAAAAAGGTATGCAACCATCACAATGTCTTCCTGAAGACCCACAGAGCTCTCGCTGCCGAACTGCCGCGCATGGGGAATCGCGATCCCATTTCCGATTGCGGTGCTCATCATTTCTTCGCGGGAGAGAAGGGCCTTCAGCAGAGCATCTCGATCAAGCTTCTGTGAAGATGATAGAGTTTGAACTAAGAACTGTAGAGATATTTTAATGTTATTAGGATCTAATAGATACCAGGGACAATCTTCTAAGAGTGAATTTAAAATCATCATAATTATCTTATCATAATTTATATTCACTCGATATCTATTTGGATCAAGTCATATGCACCAGAACTTGAAGAAATTTCAATCCTACCTTGAACTGGCATTTTAATAGGATAAGGCCCAATAAAAACAAGGTAATATACATATCTCCCTGGTCTTAATCTAAATTGGGAATCTGGAATACATGTTTGCTTTATGAGATTCTGCTTCTTTATGAAATCTTGAATTGATTTCTTGTCATTGCTCCCCCTAAATTGATCCCAATACGCAAGAAGATCATCCACATAATAGATAGGGATATGCTTTCCGTTTCGATCTTTCAAATCGCTAGAAATGCTGATTAGCATTTCTCTTTCTACGCTGAATTCAATTCTTACGATAATGAACTCATCGATTTTTCCTCTAATTATTGAACTCGGTTCAATATAAGGATTAATCTGTAAATTGGAAATAGCCCGAATCTCATCCGCATTAAGCCTTTTCACATTGATCCCATATTGCTGAGGATTATCTTCTACTGAGGCACATGACCAAGCAAAAATCATAATCGGCAGAATTGTACAAATCCATGAATACTTCCAAATCTTAGCTCTTCTCATCCCCAAAAAATTCTCCTTGATGCATTCTAGCAACTTTTCCTAAAAAAATAGCTGGCCAGGTGGAAACCCGACCAGCTTCTAAATAGTCCTCTAGAGGCTATCAGAAATTAAACAAAAGACTTACACCAAAGGTAAATGTTTTGGCATTATCATAAGACGCATAACCCTTCACGGTGCTCTTATCATTTAGGGTGTATGTGACATATGGATCTACGCTCCATACGCTACCAGAAGCGATGGTAAAGGATCCTCCGACTTCTGTCTTATCAATGGTATAAGAGATCTCAGGTGCAATGGTCCAAGCTAATGTTGCTCCCAGCGCCTGGTCTAGATAAGCACCAACCGCCAAATTGCCCATTGCATAAGATGCATACTCATCAAATACGAGCGTATTGGCTATATCGCTAATATCACTAGTATCAACTTCTACTATTGCTGTCAAATTATCAACTGCTGTGACGTTTACAGAACCATATACCTCATTTTTTGCTACGCCAAGATTTAATCCTGCCACTACATCAGCAATCCCAGAGATCGAATATTTCCCAGCAAAAGTCATATCTTTGGGTACATTGCCTGCCGGAACAGTTTTAGTTGTGTCTAATGGCATAAACGCACCAACATTGAGTCCTTCGATCGGTTTCACTTGCAGCTGAACGCCTTTTGCCCCATCTAAGCTACCATAGCTGTTATATGGAGTAGCCCAAGTGCCATCGTTGAGCAAACCAGCTTTAAACGTAGCCATGTTGTTGAAAAGGTTTCCCCATACGAGAGCATGAGCAATGGTAAACTGCGTGGTCATTGCATCATTGGTTTGAAGACGGAAATGCACACCAAAATCACCATTAGTATAATCAGCATTTAGTCTCAACCTTGAAGCTTTACCTGCGTTTTGTCCATAGAGATACAGGCTATCAGTTGAAGTATCATACTGGAAACCAGTGTTCAGCAAACCACTCCATTTTAGAACAGGGGCTGGTGCATCCTGTGCAAAAACCGCGCCAACCATTGCAATCGAGAGAAGCAAAACTATTAGCTTCTTCATGTCTAATCCTCCTTACCAAGTAGATTGGGGGCCTTGCCAACGGCTTGGTTATCCCCACTCTAAGTTCGTTCAGAAGTATATATCGGCACTTTTTGTAATGTCAAGCACATTTTATTCAAGTTTTTTCATAAGATATCAAGATTCTATTTTGCCAGATAGCGCAATTATACGCTCTGTGAGCAATTGTCAAGGATCTGAACCATGCTCATTATTTGGAATCTGACAGACATCCCCGATATTGGGATGATACACTATAAAAAACTATCTGTATCACCTCCTTTTCAAATTAAAAGCCATTATATCACTATTATCGGAGCAATGGAAGCCAATATTGACTATTTCCCTGCTCTTTTAAGCCTGTTTTCTATGGAATACGCGCCACTATATCCTTGAGCCAGGGCTTTTTCTCGAGATCGCGCTGCAAGCCTTCGGCTCGTGCTCTGTTTACATAATCGTGGTTCTCGAAATAATAGTGATAATTAGTATGGACATCGTAAGTCCCATTGATAAGCGCAACCGTGTCTTCGGTCATGACCAATTCTTCATCGGTTGGGATAATAAAGATCTTGACTTTCGAGCCCAGGCCGGTGATATCGAATTCTGCGTTGCGGCACATGGCAAGGGCATTTTTCTTCTCATCTATAACGATCCCCATCTCTTGAAGGCCTTGAACTGCGAGATTGCGAATTACGGGGCTCATCTCTCCCACTCCCGCGGTAAAAACAATAGCGTCTACATGGCCAAGCGCAGCATAGTATGATCCAATATATTTTTTTATTCTGTAAGCTTCTACCTGCTGTGCCAAGATAGCCGAGGGATCGCCTTTTTCTGCTGCATTTGCCACATCGCGGCGGTCAGCCCATTTTGTCGTAAGGCCTAGTATGCCCGATTCTTTGTTGAGTTTTTTCTCAATTTCGGCAGCGGTCATTCCGGTTTTTCTAATTATATGAAATATGATTCCCGGGTCTACGTCGCCGCTTCTAGTGCCCATCACAAGGCCCTCTAGGGGGGTCAATCCCATAGAAGTATCGTAAGAACAACCATTCTTGACCGCGTTGATCGATGCGCCGTTGCCAATATGAGCAATTATGAGATTCGTTTCGAATGGGTCTTTGCCAAGCAGCACCGCGGCGCGTTTAGCGTTGTAGAGAAAGCTCGTTCCATGGAATCCATATCGGCGAACCATGTATTTCTCGTACCATTCGCGCGGAAGAGCATACATATAGCTTTGGGCTGGCATGGTTTGGTGCCAGGCGGTATCCATGATTGCACATTGTGGAACATTGGGGAGTATGGTCGTGGCCGCTTCTACGCCCATGAGGTTAGCCGGATTATGAAGAGGCGCTAGTTCATTGAGAGATTCGAAGGTTTCGAGGAAATCTCCATTTATTATTGAGGATTTGGCAAATTTCGAGCCACCATGCACCATGCGATGGCCAACCGCTTTGATCTTTGAAAGATCGGAAATGACGCCGACTTCTGGGTCGACGAGAGTCTTGAGAATGAGCTCAATGGCGACCACATGATTGGGACATTCGTGTTCGACTTCATAGTCTGGCCTGTTCCGGACCTTATGGGTTATGAAGGAACCGCCAATTGTGACACGCTCGACGATTCCGTTTGCGAGAACATCCTTCTTCTCCCAATCATAGACCTGATACTTAACCGAAGATGAACCGCAGTTGAGCGTTAAGATAACCATTTTAGAACTCCTGAGGAGATATTATTCCGGCTAGTATAACACCGTCCGGCAGACTATGCAACAAATTAAACCCTGTTCACCGCGATGGGGATTATTGAGATGGGGATTATTGGACTCGAAAAAATGCCACATGGCTACCTTTGCATAAAATCATCGTACACCCGACAGTAACCACCTGTTTTGCCACAGCATTGTCGAGCACCCAAGAAGGAAGGCGGCAGGATTAGCCTAACTCAGGCCTCAAGTCTATGGCAAAGCTATTGAAATTGAATTATCACATCATCTGCACTGGATCGATATCGATTTCGATATAGACAGAAGAAGTGCATTCGATATTGTGTTGCAGTGTCTGTACAAAGCGCTGAAGGTCAGCAAAACGATCTGATCTGAATATGAGCTGGTACCTATGATTGTCCGCAACTATGGCAAGAGGACACTCGGAAGGACCGAGAATATCTATGCCTTCAAATGCCGACATGCATACAAGGCGATGGGCTAAGGTGGCACACTTGGAGGCGTGGCTTCGAGCGCTCTTAGCGGACTTAGATCGAAATACAAAACGACATAAGCGCGTTGCAGGTGGAAATTCGAGCTGTTGACGCATTTGAAGCTCTCGATCGAGAAAACCAGAAACATTGCCCGTCGAGGCCAGCTGGATAATTGGACTATCGGGTTTCCTTGTCTGGATAAAGACAAGTCCATCGGGGACATGCCTTCCCGCTCTTCCGGCTACCTGGACAATCAGAGAAAATACGCGCTCTCCCGCGCGAAAATCGGGCATTGCAAGCCCTTGGTCGGCCATGAGGATGCCTACTACACGCACACCAGGGAAATTCAGGCCTTTTGCGACCATCTGCGTGCCAACAAGGATGTCTATTTTGCCGTTGCGAAAAGCAAGCAGCGTATCTTCCAGATAGCCTTTGGTATTCGTGGTATCGGTATCGAGGCGCGCATGGCTCATGTCCGGAAATCGCTCATGCAACTCTTCTTCGATGCGTTCTGTTCCGTAGCTCGCCCATGCTAGATCGAGCGAACCGCAAGATGGACATGCTCTAGGTTTTATCTCATGGTAGCCGCAATAATGGCAGTTAAGACGATTCGAAGCCTTGTGGTAGGTTAGAGGCACAGAACAATGCTTGCAGAGCAATTGCGAACCACAGGTCTGGCACATCAAGGTATGCGCAAATCCTCGACGATTCAAAAAAAGAATGGATTGGCGGCCTGCTTTTTTCGCATCGCGCAAGGCATCGGCTAGCTCATCGGATATAAGACCATGCCTACCTCGCATATCGATTATGTGCATTTCGGGGAAGGATCCTCCAGCCGGTCGATTCGAAAGATCAAAGCGAAGCATTTGGCCTTCTCTGCAAGCTTGCCAGGCCTCCGGAGAAGGAGTTGCGCTGCCCATTACAAGGCGTGCTCCTTCAAGGCGCGCTCGGCGCATCGCGACCTGCCTTGCATGATATCGAGGGGTTGTGCCGCTTTTATAGCTGGCATCATGTTCTTCGTCGATTATGATTAAGCCAAGATCGGAGATGGGAGCAAAGACGGCGCTGCGCGCTCCTATTACAATGCGCGCTTCTTTTTTTCCTATCCTGCGCCATTCGGCTAGTTTGCGCGAAGGTGTCAAACGAGAATGAATTATGGCGCATCGCTCTCCGAATCGGGCGCGCGCGTCCTGTTCGACCTGGCGAGTAAGAGCTATCTCGGGCACGAGATATAGCACACCTAGATCAATCGAGAGAGCTGCGTCGGCAAGCTGGAGAAAGACTTCTGTCTTGCCGGTGCCTGTTGGTCCATAGAGGTAGAACATTCCCTTGGGCTCCGCAAGAATGCCATCCAGAGCAGCCTTTTGCCCTTGGGTTAATACAAGTGGAGTTCTGCTTAATTCTATTTCGTCGAATTGTTCGGCTATCTCTGATCGTTCGCGACGAGCCGATGGCAGCATTGCAGAGAGGGCTTCACCCAGGGAAGAATGATACATAGAGGCCATCCATAGACCTAGCTTCAGCATTTCGCTATCGAAGAGTGGCTCGGTATCGATTACCCTATTTATAGAACGGATTTTGCCTGGTTCGAGCTTGGCTAAGTCAGGAGGCAGTGTGGGCTTTTCTAAATCGGCCGACAGGTCGGGCTTGCCCAATTTGGTCAGTGGTGGCTCGACAGCCTTTACTGGTGATATATCCTCAGACTCAAGACGTGAGACAGTCTCACTCTTGGAAGTAGGGATATCGATTACTTCCACGACATAACCGATGGCCTTGGCTCTTCTTCCGAGTGGAGCTTCTACGCGCATGCCTATTTCGGCCTTCGTCGATGTATCGTTGCGGTACCAAAAAGTCTCTTGGAGCGGAATTGGGTAGGCTATACGTACAAAAGACATAGGCATTCGCTAATTCTCCGGCCTGGAAAACTGAGTTGCACGGCCCGCACTTCTCTGTTTTGTGACTCCGCTTTCCATGAGTGTGCGAAATTGTTTCAGGTCCTCCCAGGCGGGTCGCTTTAGACCCGTGTCTCGAAGCAGGGCTGAGGGATGAAAAGTCACGCGCACTGGAATTCCCTGGAAATCGAAGTCGCGGCCTCGCAATTTGGAAATCGGTTCGGAAAGCCTGAGAAGACTGTGCGCAGCAATGCGGCCAACACAGAGAATATAATCTGGCTGCAATATCGATATTTGGGCTCGCAGATAGCCTATGCAGGCATCGCATTCAGAAGGCGAAGGTTCGCGATTATTAGGTGGTCGGCATTTTACTATGTTAGCTATATAGCAGTTGCTGTGTCGCGAAAGATCTATTGCCACAAGCATCTTGTCGAGAAGTTGACCCGAAGCCCCTACAAAGGGCAAGCCCTGCCGGTCTTCTTCTATTCCAGGTCCTTCACCTATAACCATTACGCTTGGGTTTAGAACACCCTCGCCGAATACGATCTGCGATCGACCTTGCCAAAGGCCGCAAGCGGTGCATTGATCGACCTGCGCTTTTAGGGCTTCGAGAGTCGCTTTGTGATTCTCCGACGATGGTTTGGCCGAGGCGGAAGCTTCCAGAGATATCTCATGCTCGCACCTTACTCCATAGCGGAAAAAATCCTCTATGAGAAAAAGGGCTTCCAAAATCTGTCGAGCGTCGGTAACTGTGTAAGTGCTTTCATTTTCACTAATAGCTTTTTTGCCCATGGCCAAATCGAACCCTCATTCAATAGAAATGTTATGAACGCCTATCATCTCTTATCATCTCTTATCATCGCCTATTATAGCCTATGATCTTCTATCATCATCTGGAATAGCAAGGTCCTCGATACCAGGACTTATTATTCTAATTCGATATCGAGCTCGGCGACCGCCTGCTCCTCAAAGCGCGGACAAGCGACGGCTATACTGACCTTTCCCTTTTTTGCCTTACCAGATATCCAGAAGGCGCTGACTCCACTTATTAGAGACCTCCGCGCCGGGCCAATAAGGCGAGCAGGCCCCTTGATATCGATGGAGTAAGGTTCAAATAGAAAGGGCGCAATATTGTCGTATTGATCGAGGGCTTTTACCACAATGCGAGTGCTGGGCCACTCCTCTTCATCAAGGCTTTTCAGCCATAGAGCATCTGGCTCTATAGAGAGCCTTTTTGCAGCGCTGTCTGCGCCAAAGCTACGCTCGACAACTTCCTTGCCATCGAGAATGCCCACAAGGCGTATTTTCTCGTCCGATGCCCCCCAATTCATGCCATAACGAAGAACAAGTTCTTCAATGTCTTGAATGCCGAGCTTCTGCCGTCGCATAAAAAGCGCCATTCTCAACTTATCCCAGATATCGAAGCCATTCTCGCCTAAGGCCATAGCCTTACCAGCTAGTTTTCGGAAAAGGCGGAAATCTCTTTGAGGCCAAGCTTCAGTTTCGATCAATGATCCTATTAGATCATCGATAACAATGGGTGGATGCGGAAGGTTCGCAAAGTGAGCCTTATCGGGAAAGAAACGAGCAATAAAACTCTCTGATCTATAGACATCTACGGCATCGCAATTTGTAAAGATATAGATAGGCAAAAGGTGAGAAGCATTCCTCTCCCCCTTGGCAAATATTGAAGCCGGCTCTAATACGAGACGCTCTGAGGGCGAGACCTGGCTACCATAGAAGAAGCTGGCATATTTTGGAATGCGGAAGGCGTCGGCCGCTCCGTGGTAACAGATCCTATCTCCGGAACCAAAGTCTTTATGTGTATGATAGTCAAAAGCGCACCAGCCGATGCATCCCGCAACGCGTGAATTGCCCATAGCATTGTCTAGAACATGCGCATGGCGCAGCGCATGTTCTACCAGTCGCTCTTCCTGATCGAAACGCTTCGTTGGGAACATGTGTCCTGTATGTTCGGTTATTAGATAGGGTGCCCGCTTCTTGTATTTCGGAAGCACTCTCGAGGGCTCCGAGATATACATCGTTCCTTTACCATCGTAGGTGAAGTCGTTGAAGGTATAGACATCTTCCAGAAGTTCGCTGCGGATGTGACATCTAACACCTCCCGTCTGGCGATATGGATCCAGCCTTCGAGCGAGCTCGTTGGTTTTGGCATAGAACTCGTGATTGTCCTTGGATTCGTTGATGCGTACTCCCCATAGAACGATACTCGAATGATTTCGATCGCGCAATATCATATCTTCAAGGTTTCTCAGAGCTTGTTCCTGCCATTCGCTATCTCCTATATGCTGCCAACCCGGAAGCTCTTCGAAGACTAAAAGGCCAAGCTCATCACAAGCATCCAGAAAGTGGGGTGATTGAGGATAATGACTTGTACGCACGATTATACACCCTAGTTCCTGTTTTAGTATCTTGGCATCGCACTTTTGGCCATCCGGACCCATAGCGTATCCAATATATGGATATTCCTGGTGACGATCGAGCCCACGCAGAAATATCCTCCGCTGGTTCAGGTAGAATCCCGAAGGCCCAAATTCTGCAGTCCGAAAACCAATGCGCAGATGCACATAATCTAGCTCTTGGCCTATCTCGCTATGTAGAGCCAGCTCCAGATCGTAGAGAGTGGGGCTGTCTATATCCCAGAGTCTGGGTCTATCTACACTCATGGAGAAATCTGTCGAAAACCTGTTTTCCCCTTTATTTATTATGGAATCCAGGAGGAATATATTTCCCTCATTTATGAGTTCTCCAGCTTGGTAAAGGCGGGCAATTAAGCAACAATTATCAATAGACCCTGATTGAAGGGTTTCGATTTCTGCGCGTATGTGTATTAGCCATGGTCCATCCAGGGCATCGCCTCTTGGGCGTGGAACTGTCCACAACTCACTAAGTCTAGCTCCTATGCTTGCACATAGACTGACTCCTCTATAGATACCACCATAAGCAAGATAATCGACTACTCCACCAAAGGGTGGCACAGCACTATCTTCAGAGGAATCAACTTCAACAAGAATCCAAATTGGCCTTGCTGTCTTGGCGTCTATCTCCTTCTCTATAGCCTCTTTCGAGCAGACTTCCTGCCAGCTGCGCGGTATGAATGAATCGATGCGTACCTCGAAAGGCGTATAGGGCCCTTTGTGGCTACTAGCTAATCTGCCATTGACCCACACACGACAAGATACACTTACGCCTTCGAAGCGCAGAAATAGCATTGGTTTTCTATTGGCGGCTATTCTCTCCTCTCCTAGGCTCTGAACGATCTTCTCAATATCTTCCTTTTCGAGCTTTTTAGCATAGCATCCAAAGCGCAAAAAGGCTCTTTCGTCGAAAGAGTTAAAAGGGGCTTCGGTCATGTCATGGGGCAGATGTATCGCTTTCCAGCCTTTAACATTTATCTGCACATCGCTTGTCTTGGATAATTCTGTGTTTGTGGTAGCTCTGTTTTCGGCAGAATTGGCATTCCGTGGACCTGGCCAATCTTCATTTAAGAATTCCTCTTCAACTTGCCCCTGTCTGAACCACCAATTGGCATTCCATGGATGCTTCATTCTCATTTAACCAGCATTACCTGAAGGATTTGCAGTATTGGAAAGATAATGCATACCGCAATGAAAACCATTTCCAGGGTCATCATGCGCTGCTCTGTGGTATCGCTCTTGAGTAGTTCATAGATATTTTGCAGAGCATTGAGACGCCTTTCTACCGAAAATTTCCATTCGTCGGTATTGAAAATCTCGCATAGCCTGTGATAGATCGAGCCCAAAAAATAATCTCCTATTATCTTGGAGGAATTATCGAGATTTTCGAGCGTGAAAAGTGCATCGAAACGTAAGCCTTGTATCTGAGCAAGCTTGAGTCTCAGGGCTCTTTCGCTAGACCTTTTTCGCCTGCTGGAAAAATACAGTCTTCGGATGTCACGTTCGGCTTCTCCCAACCATTCATCGAGCAGGAAATCGAGTTCTCGCAGTTCAATGAGTCTGTAGTTCGCATGCTCTGCCATCATGAGCACATCGTCGTAATCAGCAGAGGGATCTATGATGAGACAGCGATCAAGATCGAAAATCGCAATGTCGTTTTTGCGATAGCTAAAGGGCTTGGCTAGTATCTGTTCTATCTGGCTTATGTGCAGTGTTCCTACCGTCTCTCCAGATATCAAGCTTGCTGCCATATCCTTATGAGCATTGACAAAAGCTTGCGGATCGTCTCCAGGACATTCCAGCAGACAAAAGGCTATATAAGTTTCCCGGTCGCCTTCGCTTAGTTCCTTATATCCGACTATAGCGCTACGCAAGGCCTCTCTTACCATTCTAAAGAAAGCCTCGGCAAACTGCTCTATGGAAGAGGAGCCGCTCACATCCCGAATTGGCATATGTGCTTTGGCCGGTAAATCTTCGAAAGTAGACATGGTGCAATAGCGCACAATCATCGTAATAGCCCCATCCTCATAGATCTTTGCCATTGCGGATATTTTGCCGAATAGCTTCGAATTGCATTCCTCGGTGCTGATGGAAAGCACAAGAGGTTTGGGCAGAGTCAAATAAGCTGGTGTGTCGCGCCGTTTGGCTAAGGCAATGTCTCGATGCGCGGGAACTAAAGAAGCGACTTTATCGAGGTCTATCGATCGCCCTACATCGTAAGCATAAAGATGAACAATCTCGACTGGTATCTCGCCACGCTCGTTCATCATTTCACCTCCTTGCGTGTCACCTCCGCTCCACTGACCATCAATACCAGCACAGAGCCAGTCTGTACAGAGAATGGCGCGCTGAATACGCCACCCGGATGCTTCACCGAATAAATTGAATTCCTTGTTCCGTCCGGAGAAATGACATCGAGCCCAACAGGTACGACATAGGGATACCCGGGCAGGGAATATTCGAATACGCCCGATACAAAGCCCTTCCGCGCTTCAGGTGTAGCGATTGTGATCTGCACAGAATCGAATTGTTTGAGATTTGTATCGGGCTGGACCGACTGTTCCACGACGGTACCTGGCGTTTCTTTCTCATGCGCTGAACGCATTTTGTAGCTGAATACTAGCGGAATTGTGGATGCCTTAGACGCCATTTCCCTCATGGAGAGGCCAAGGAGCGAAGGCATTGCTATATTCCTGGATTCTGGCCCCTTGCTTACCACAAGGTCTAAGACAGTCGGACCCGATATTTCTTTGCCCGGCTTTGGTTCCTGATCTATGATTGTGCCCGGCGCTGAATTGTCGAAAACATAGAGAGGCGGCTCTCGGATGCTCACGAGGGTCTTTGTCGTGGTGGAAATTCCTTGTAGGTAGAGCCTGAGATCATCAATGTTGCGACCTGAATAATCTTCGACTCTGTCGAGCACTGCGCCGCGGCTCACGACGAGATTGATGCGTCGTCCTGCCTTTACAATACTTCCAGGCGGAGGTGACTGCTCCAGCACAAGATTGCGGTCCAGAGGATTATCGGTGAACCGTAGAGTCAATCGAGGGTATAGTTCGCGCTGTTGAAGTTTGACAAGAGCATCCGCAAGATCCATACGTCTTACATCCGGAACCATCGTTCTCTCTTCTCCTCGAAGCGCGAGAAAAAATACCAATACTGCCACAATAACCATTACTAAGAACAGGATTATTGCGAACCATACAAAGGTTCGTTTCTGCTCTTTGGTCCATTTCGAGATATGTTCATGCTGCTCGCTTGCGCTATCCGCGACTGTCTTTGCAACTTTGGATACCTTTTGAGGGGCTTTCGATGCAGTTTCCTTCAGTATTTTTGTAAAATCTTTGATATCTTTCTTGTCTTTCTTGGCCATGCTCTAGAATTCCTTCATCTGCAATTATCGGCAAATATTATAACCATCGCTGAGATGGAGCCTTTTTCGGAAAGCTCTCTAAAAGCTCTCTAATGGAGAACCGCACCAATAATGTCTCTCGCTCCGCAAGCAAACTCCTGAAACCCAACAGCCTTGCGAGTCGCCATCTGTAGTCTTTTTACCGCAATGTAGCCATCTCCGGTCCTTATAATAATTCCCTTCTGCATAACTACCGCAATTATAGTCCCGGGAGAAGGATTTGTCACATATCCAGCCTTGCTCATAGGATCAAAATCATCGAAAGGCTCTGCTTCTAGAATGCAAAGGCGCATATCTCTAAGAAAAGCAAATGAGCCTGGCCATGGATCGAAGGCACGTATGCGAGCATCGATTTCGCGCGAGGTTCTATGCCAATCGATATGGCCATCTTTCTTTGTTATTTTCCTGCAATAGGTGGGCTCCCCTAACTGAGGCCTGGACTCTGCAATTCCATTTTCTATTTCATCCAGGACTTCGACGACCATTGGGCCTGCGAGTTGTGCGCAGAGATGAGAAAGAGAAGCGCTTGTCTCCCGGCCAGTCAGTGGAATTCGATGAGTATTCAAGAGCTCTCCGGTGTCCATTTCGGGAGCTATCGTCTGTATCGATATTCCTGTTTCCTCATCCATGAACATTATGGCATGAGGTATGGGCGAACTGCCCCGCCATCTTGGCAAAAGGCTTGGGTGCACATTTATGCCGCCTTTTGGGAAAAGCTCCATAAATCTGGGTCCAAAAATTCGTCCGTAGGCAAAAGAGACAAGTATATCGGGTAGAATTGCCAAAACTGCGGCTCGCGCTTCGGACTTGAGTGTCTCGAAAGTGAGAACCGGCACGCTATCTCCCCATAAGCGTAATGCCGCTTGCGCTACGGGAGTACTGTTCGTCCTAAGACCTCGACCTGCTTTGGTCTCTGGGTTCGTCAGTATTCCGACAACCTCATGTGACGAATCATACAAGCTCTCTAAGCTGGGAACTGCAATATCGGGATTTCCTGCAAATAAAACGCGCACCAGCGACTCCTAGTCGTTTTACATCTTCAGCATGCGGCCGTAGTGTGCAAGCGCTCGTTTTCTTTTGACGGGCGATACGCGGTCTATAAATAAAATACCATCCAGATGGTCATATTCATGCTGAATAACTCTGGCCAATAAGCCATCTGCGCTGATTCTGAGAGGCTTACCATGCATATCAACGGCTTCTATATCTACGGCCAAAGGACGAACCACGTTGAAATATAAGCCCGGAAACGAGAGACAACCTTCTTCGAATTCTGTGGTTTCCTGACTTCTGGCTATGATGTGGGGATTGATAAAAACGCGAAGCGGTTCGTCACCGATGCCAACGATAAAGAGCCGCCTGGGAATTCCCACTTGAGAAGCAGCGAGACCAATTCCATTGTTGCGCCGCATGACTTCATGCATTCCTTGAATGAGCTGTTCCAGACTATGATCGAATTCGGTAACCTCATGCGCTTTCTCGCTGAGAATCGATTCACCATAGGTCAATATATTGAACATATCAATTTCCTATATTAGGCATATTTGCGTTTCAGGTATAACTTAATGCAAAACAAGACTTCTTGGCAATGTTCCGCGATTTCGTTTTATTCAAGGGATGGAATCCGTACTTTATCTCCCACTTTGATACCAGAGCGCTCGAACCAGCCTTGAGGTACTTCGAGGGCGTATCGTACGCTTCTAATGGAGGGTCGAGACTCCTCCGAAAAAGGCACAAGATCGATAATTTGCACAATTGTTCCATCAGAGAGAATATAGGCCAACGATAGTGGCAACTTGGTGTTTTTCATCCAGAAAGCAAGCTTCTGATCGCTTTCGAATACAAAGAGCATGCCTTCTCCATCCTTTAGTGAGCTGCGGTACATAAGGCCACGGTTTCTTTCGCCTTCCGTAAGCGCAACTTCGGCCTTTATTTTTGCGTTTCCGATTGTGAGATCGACTGTTTTGAGCTTAGGATTTGGTCTGTCCGTGCCTTGGCCGGAGTTGCATGCTGCAAAAAGAATGAAAATTACCATAAATGGCATAATTGATAAGCTCTTAGATAAGTATCGAGTTGGCATTTCTGTTGCCATAGTCTATCATTTCCTTTATCCATGCGCTACTTCAGACTTGAGTTGGTGTACACCACTCTAAATTTGAAGTTGTGCTGCCTTAAGCGCAGCCATAATAAACAACTAAAAAAAATAAAAAAGCCGCTTAGGCAGAAGCGGCTTTTCTACATGTGTCATACTCTAGTCCTCGAAGATCAATATCTGCCTTCTTGTGATCTTCGAGTTTTTTTCATGAGCTTCCGTTCAAGCGCTTTCTTTTCTCTATTGCGAATAGCGGATGGCTTTTCGTAATACTCGCGCCGCTTCCATTCGCGAATGATACCTTCTTTTTCAACCATTCTCTTGAAGCGCTTTAATGCCTTCTCGAGTGGCTCATTATCTTCAACAGTGATCTGAGAAATGATTCTCACCTCCCTTCTATACGCGGAATGCATTGTAACTGAAGCAAATATTTTGTCAAGCGCTTTAGTTTATATGTTGCAGCTCTTTTGTAAATCTAATTTGAACGATATACTTTCAGCGAGGAGTTCTTAGATGCTGTTTTCACTTGGAAATCTGATAACGCTAGCTATTGTTATTGCGATGTTTGTGGCCTACCATCTATGGACCGCAGATAATCGTTCTCTCGAAAAACTGAAACGCCTGGGAGACAAGCTCAAGGACGAACTTGGCTCCTATGTTGAATCAAAGGCCGAGGAAATAAAGCACTATGGAATCGATCTCGATGTGCAACAGAAAGCGGCGAAGGTCGTGCTGGAAAAAATCCAGGAAGCCCAGGCAACTCTCGATGAGAAATCGGATTCGATCACCGAAATAGCCGACTGTTTCAAAAAATACGACAATGTTTTATCCCAGCTCATGGATATGACAAAGCGTGTTGATCAAAATATTGCACATCTTGCCGAAAAGAATGATTTCATCCAGGCAATCACGCGACGACTCGAAGATGCTGATAAAGAAATCGATATCATCGAAAAAGAAATGCCTAAACTCAAAGAGCAGTTCGCTCATGATGCTCAGCAAATTCTAGATGGATTTCGTGACGATATTCTCGATCAGCTCCATGAACGGCTGACGGGAATAATCAATCTATTCGAAAAATCTCGGAGCGATGCAGAGTCGGCGGTGACTGAGGCCGCTTCGCTCAAAGAAAATATCCATGAGATGGTTGAGGCTGCCCTCTCTGCAGCGACATCTCGTGCGCAGAGCATAGAGGATTCGGCCTTTTCCACCCTTCGTGCCCACATTGCCAACAACTTAGAGGAACTCTCACACCAGACCGATGCTCGTATAGAAGGGCTTAGCCAGCGCATTGGTGAGCTTGTGAATGCCATAAACGACAAATTAGCCTCTTTGGCCTCAGAAACCGCATCTCAACTTGCCGAGTCCGATCGCAGGCTTTCAGAGGCAAGAGCTGCCTTGAGCGCAATGACCTCCGACATGGCACGCATTCAAAAGGAATCCACGGAAATCACCGTAGCACTTTCTAAAGAATTCAAAGCCGAACGCAGTTCGCTCGAAGAACAATTCGAGCAGTTTGGTCAAGCTTTCGAAATTCATCGGGAATCCTTCGAAAGAGAGTTCCTTGACGAGATATCGGCACTACGCAAATCCTTGGAGGATGTAAAGGCCAATAGCGAAGAGCTCAGGAGCGCAGCCCAGGGCAATATTGCCGAGGCTCTCGATGAATTGGAGCGCAATGTAGCCAGGGAATTGGAGTCGCGAAGATCGGCTTTGGATGAGCGTATAGATGAATGGCTAAATTCGATGGATGCTAAGATCCGCAAGGTCTCTCAGGATGCTCTGGAGCAGCGCAAGGCAGAGGAAGCCCGCCTGGCTCAGGAGGTCAATGCCGAACTTAAGCGTCTCAAAGACAGTCTCTATACACAAACCCAAAGAATAGAGCGCGATATAGAAGCTTTTAAGAGCGTCTAAGAATCAAGCAAATATTGCGTCGAGCGCTAGTTCTACCATCGCATTGAAGGAGCTTTGACGTTCTTCCGCGCTGGTTATCTCACCCTTTACGAGATCGTCGGAGACCGTTAGCACAGAGAGAGCTTCACAGCCAAACTTAGCGGCCAATGTATAGAGCTCAGCGGTCTCCATCTCTACGGCTAGAACACCAAATTTTGCCCAGAGCTTCCATTGCTCGGGATCCTCCGTATAGAACATGTCGGAACTCAATATCGAACCAGCAAAGACTCTCAGCCCGCGAGATGTAGCCGCATCCCAGGCGGCCTTAAGCAGGCGGAATGAAGCCGTAGGCGCATAATCCATGCCCTTAAATCGCAGGTGGTTCGCTGCCGAATCGGTGCAAGCACTCATGGCCAGTACAATGTCCCGGACATTTAGGTATTCGAGCATGCTACCACAGGTTCCAATGCGAATAAGCTTATTTACATCATATTCACGGATCAATTCGTTGACATATATGGAAAGGCTGGGCATTCCCATTCCTGTGCCCATTACTGAAATAGGCTTTCCTCTGTAAGTACCTGTATAACCAAACATATTGCGCACTTCATTAAAGCAAAAGGCGCCTTCGAGATAATTCTCAGCGACAAATTTAGCTCTGAGGGGGTCCCCGGGCAAAAGAATTCTATCGGCGATTTGGCCTTTCTGCGCCGCGATATGAATGCTCATATGGCAGTCCTTTTCTATCCAAGAGATTTTACCTACTGGCTTATGTATTCAATCATAAAGCCAAACAGAACTCAATCCCTTTTCAGGACGGCAACAACCGCGGCAGCATTTTCGGCCTTAATTCTTATTTCATTTGCAGCCTAATATCCTTAATTCCTATCTCATTCTCAGCCTTATATTCAGTGTATTCTGACCCACGCTTCAGACTTGCTTTATGCTCTACTTCCCTAAGCCTTTGCGCGATATGGCAAAAGCATAGATAGGCCTCAGATAGGTCGACTCGCTAAGCATCAAATCGAGCATCACCGCATTGACAAGTCCATAATCGCCAGCCAGAGCCTCCGCAAATCCGGAAGCATACACCTCATTTAGGGGCTCTGGACCTTCCGTGGCAAAGCGGTAATCTCCTTTGTCTTGATACCATAAAGTTATCTGGAATCCTTCGATGTTTTGGGTATCCTCGGGTTTTGTTTGATTGTACACGGCCTTTCCGTTCTCGGGATAAGTCCATGAGCCTTTTTCCAAAGTTACATTTGCTTTTTGTATTTCTGAGAGAAGGTTTTCTTTGGAGGAATCGATGGAATAGATTTCCTTATAGCTTCCATCGGGCGAAGAAAACACAAGCGACTTGTTTAGAGTTGCAACAACATCGCGCGCTCCTGATACCTCTACCCTATCCGCCTTGGTTTTTATTGTATAAGACCGTGGTTTTTGCTCCGAGCTCGATGCTGCTAGCGATATAGTGTCTCCTGAAATACTCGCATTGAATTGTGCAAATTCTCTTTCTCCGCTCGCTGTACGCTGGTATAAAGTCCCTCCCACTATCATTCCTGATCCGTCAGTCAGTGCACGAAGAATTAATGTATCGAAGCCATAGGCTTCCGCATATCCCGGGTTTGTGTGCTTATAGACTATGAGGATATTCTCATTCTGCTTCTTTATCTCTGGCAGATTCGCGCCAGCCTCAGGACGCGGCCCCGGCATGGCGGCAATGTCCTGGGCAGCAGTTTTATCGGTTCCACCTTCTAGAGGCTTCTCTACTACCTTAGCTTTTTTGCATGATACAACCATAAGTACCATAGCCATCATTAAGATCAAAAACAAGGCGCTTGAAACACGAAAATTCCTTCTCATACAGTACCTCCCCTCAATACTCATGACTATACTACATTGATTCTGCTCAGATAAGAGCCGAATCTAATTTATTACACTGTATATTATTAAAATCCAACTCAAAAAGCCGCCATCTTCTCTGTCATATACCCCTTAGGCGGATAGATGGCGGCAAAGACACATCTCTTATTCGATTTTTATATCGATTTTCTCCGATCTACAGATCATCTCTATTTCCAAACAATCTTCGCGGCTTTTTCGTGGCAGGTGGGCTTACCAATATCTTCTGCACGGCTTTTGGATTCTCTTCTCTATCTTTCTTTAAGACCCCGGCTACTCTGGACAGATCATCCTGTTTGATTATTAGGCATCCATGAGATTTAGAGACATCGAAAGAATTAGTATTAGAGTGTACGGCATATCCGGTATCTTTATAGACGCCGCTGGCATTATAATTTCCTTTGCCATCATTGACATAAGTTTCGACTTTTCCAACTGCATTAGTGGAAATCATATATGGTCCATATTTGTCTTCCCGAGGTTTTACTGAAGTTACTGACCAATAGCCTTCCGGAAATTGAGAAGGCTTACTTGTTACCGCACCAGATGACGCGAATTTGCGCCCGGTTGAATCTGCCGGCATAAATGGTGCTTTTTGTGTGTCTACGACTCGATTATGAACATCGATTTCAAACACCTCTTTTGGAGGAATTCGCCCCAATCTTGCCTCGTACTCATTATCGATGACATTCACTTTTAGTTTTGTCCGATCACGATTCAGCGACATACGCACATCCCCTCCCGTTACTGCGGCACACTCATCCTGACCAAGGGGTTCGCCAAGATTGAGAAGCCGCATACCAGGGATGATCGCTTCACCCTGTACTGCATAGGCGAAGGGCTGCAGCATCGCTCCCAAAAGCAGACATGCAGCAATTAAGATTGCTTTCTTTGTGCGCATTTAGCACCTCCTCATTGTATAGACGCCAAGAAGGTATAAATACGCTTCAAAGTTTGATTTTCTTTGAAAAATTATCTAATTTTGCAGCTAGACTCTAAAGGATGGAGATTTATCAAAGTCCACTGAGCAAAAGTTATGACACCCTTCTTAATGATTTCTATCTCGTACTTAGAAATACAACAGTTGGTAATCGGAAGAAGAGGCAGCCAATCGTGAACTCCGAGCGTAGACCTTATAAGCCATTGCAAAAGACCGCCGTGGGTAATGCAGATTATGCGAGAAGCTCCCCTGGTGGCGATATCTCGAATATGCTGCCAAGCTATAATTGACCGTGCGTAAATAGATTTCGAAGATTCGGCTGCGGGAATGGCATCCCAACTTCGCCTATAGAAATCCTCCCATATATCTGGATATCGCTGAGCAGCCGTGCTGGGGTCAATGCCAGAGAAGACACCAGTGTCCATCTCGATGAGAATATCGTCGAACTCAATGTGGGCTGGATCTATAACTGAAGATACTATTTCGGCCGATCTTTTAGCTCTCAACATTGGGCTTGCTAAGATATAATCAGGTTTGAATTGGCTCAACCATTCTCCTGCTTGCCTAGCTTCTTTTTCGCCTTGTGCGGTGAGCGGAAAATCATATCGCCCTTGATAAGTATTGCTCGCATTTCCTTTACTCTGTCCATGGCGAAGAATAAAGACATCTAGATCATGATCAAGAGTGGCAAAAAAAGCACCATCGGCTTTTACACCTTGCAATTCTTCGATGAGATGCGCATCGAGAATATAGCCCGGCTCGAATCGCGTATACATGTTATCCCCTGGATTTAAGGCTCATAATCAATGAGGTCTCAGAAGATCTCAAGCGGCTATGAATGTTTCGCTTCCTCTATTGAAGTACTTATTTACGATGAACATTGCAATACCCGTGACAAAGAGAAGGATGGTCGACATCGCGCTCGCTGTGCCAAAATAACCATCAGCCACCGAAATGTAGATCTTTATGGGCATTGTCATGGTTTTCCCTACATATAGGAGAATAGAAGCAGACAGCTCATTCATAGATGTAACCCAACTCATTATTGCACCAGATATTATTCCGCTTTGCATCAAGGGCAAAGTGATAGTCCTAAATGTTCGCCCCGGCGGAGAGCCCAGGTTGATACCAGCTTCCTCGAGAGCTGGATCGATTTGCTTGAGAATAGAGGCCGCAGAGCGAACCGAGTAGGGCAAGCGCCGAATGAAATAAGTCAGGATGATTATGGCCGCCGTGCCCGTCAGGATTATTGGCGGCTTGTTGAATGCAACTATAAACCCGATACCTAGCACCGTGCCCGGAACCATATATGGAATCATTAGCAATGGGTCGAGTATCCTAACGGCGGCATTTCTTTTTCTAGCAATTACAAATCCCAGAAGTGTTCCAACAAAAGCAATAAGGAGCACGGCTGTTATGGAGTATAGAAAGCTATTTGTCACGGTCTTAGGAACATCGAAGAAAATCTGTCTATAGCTGTCCAGGCTAAAACCTGGCTTAAAGACCGGCCCCGAGGTCTTTCGGAAACTAAAATATACAATCACAGCAAGAGGAAGAGTCGAGAAAAAGACAATACCATAGCACGATATATGAGCGAGCACCGATTTTATGCCTTTAATCTGCTTTATCACAGGCCTATTGACCAGCATGCTAGCATATTTGCGCCTCGAAGAGACCCACTGCTGCAGCACGATCACAACCGACGCACAGAGCATCAGAATAATCGATACGGTTGAAGCCATTCCTGGAGTTTGGCTGATTTCGCTCGTATAGAGATTGTAGGCAAGCG
>ERZ795049.1609-NODE-1609-length-28900-cov-4.789530_pt1 | contig 28900 bp, 24 predicted proteins | sample MGYA00375133_ERZ795049 | MGnify/ENA primary metagenome ERZ795049 (study PRJEB30178, sample SAMN05720147) | activated sludge metagenome | isolation source: anaerobic digester from wastewater treatment plant | place: Japan | collected 2015-04-20 ... | reverse complement strand
AATAAACACTCCGGGCAATATAAAGAAGGTCATTTTAGGAGAAAAAATTGGAACATTAGTATATGTATAACGACGTAAATATAACTTAAAGATGGAAACAAAACAATACTTAACGGCAGCGATAGAGAAGATGGAAACCACCCTTCTGTTTTTAGATGATGCTTTGGCACATATACGTGCAGGCAAAGCAAATGTCCGTATTTTAGACGCTGTAAGAGTCGATTATTATGGTTCAATGGTACCATTGAGTAATGTTGCAACATTAACTACCCCCGATGCAAGAACTATTGCAATACAACCATGGGAGAAAGGGTTAATAAAAGAGATTGAGAAAGCAATTTTGCATTCAGATGTAGGTATTACTCCTGAAAATAATGGAGAAATGATTCGTTTAGGCATTCCTCCTTTGACAGAGGAAAGACGTAAAATGTTAGTAAAACAGTCGAAACAAGAAGGCGAAGAGGCAAAGATTAGTGTCCGTAATGTTCGTAGAGATGTGATTGATGCGATAAAAAAAGCTGTAAAAGATGGATTAGCAGAGGATATGGCTAAAGATGCAGAAACTGAGATACAAAAGATTCATGATAAGTTTATAAAAAAGATTGATGATGCTGTATTCGCTAAAGAGAAAGAGATTATGACAATATAATATTTAAAATAAACGAGTATTTTACCATTCTTTGTAACAACGAGGAATGGTTTTTTATACCAGAATAACGTAAATCAACACCTAAAGAAGCTCTTTAATGAAGTTTGTTATTTATGTAATTATTTTTTTTTATGTGATGCTTACCAATGGTTATGCTATTTCAGAAGTATCTGAGATAGTTGCTGCAAAAGATTCATTGCATAGTGATACAGCTACTGTTATGCCCTCTTGTCCGCTTATTAAAGAAAGTTGGTTTACTATTCCTATGGGTTATTATCAGCAAGAAACGAGTGTTGCATTGGGTATCGTTGGTGGATATTATTTTCCTAGTACAAACTTGCGTAAAATTAGTAGTATATCTGGCAGTGTGATATACACATTTAGAAATCAATTTATTATAAATGCTAATCCTCGTTTTTATGGAGGCGATAGCAATTGGTTTTTTAACGGGAATGTAAATTTACGCTATTATCCCACGTATTATTATGGTATAGGTAATAGTAATTCAATATATAATGAAAGTTATATATCTAAGAGCTTTCAGTTGATGCTTCAATCTGGCTATTTTATAAATGATAATTGGCAAATTGGTCCATATGTATCACTCAGAGGAGAAAAGATAACTGTGGGTGAGAGTTTTGAAAATCATATAGAAGCTATATTCGCACGTTATGGTAGTGCTGGATGGAATCCCTATTGGATGACAGGTTTAGGGGTTTTTTCTACATACGATACGCGAGATAATGTATTTTATCCCCAGAAAACAAGTGTATTTATAAAGACAAGTGTATTGAACTACTTTTCGATTTTAGGTAGTACTTTTGATGTAGCTTCATTTAATGGTGATTTTAGGTGTTTTTTACCAACATGGTTTGGTCAATTGATAGCTTGCCAATTGTATTTGGATGCACGTTTGGGAGGGAATATCCCATTTCAATTGTTGCCAACTGTTGGAGGATCTGACAATTTACGGGGATTTAGAGAGAGAAAATACATAGATGATATGTTTGTTCAATTACAAACAGAGTATAGAATACCGATATGGAATAGATTAAAGGCAACCCTTTTTTATTCTGTTGGGGATGTTGTGTCAACTGATAATCCTTCTTTTCGATTAAAAATGTCGTATGGTGGAGGGTTACGATTTAGGTTAAATGATGCACGGGTACATTTACGGGCAGACATTGCCAGAACTAATTATGGGAATGTGGAATTTTATATTACAGCTACAGAAGCTTTTTAAAATATAAGAATGCAAGGTCTTGTAATTCAAAATAATGGAAATATTTATCTTGTTCAGCTACAAACAGGAGTATCTGTTGAGTGTAGAATAAAGGGGAATTTTAGGCTGAAGGGAATTAGAAGTACTAATCCTATAGCCATTGGGGATAATGTGCTAGTTGATTTACAAACAAATGGTCATTCATTTATTTATGATATATGCGATCGAAAGAATTATATTGTGCGAAAGTCATCAAATTTGTCGAAACATTCGCATATTATTGGGGCAAATATTGACCAAGCTATATTAGTGGTTACGGTAAATTATCCAGAAACTTCTACAGGTTTTATTGATAGATTTTTGGTGAGTGCCGATGCGTACCATGTGCCTGTGATAATTGTGTTTAATAAGGTTGATTTGTATATAGAAAATGAGCGTAATTATTTGGATGCTTTAAAACAGTTGTATCAACATATTGGGTATCGTTGTATAGAAACTTCAGTAGTAAGTATGCAGGGTATCGAAGAGTTGAAAGAGTGTTTAAGAGGAAATATTTCTCTTTTTTCTGGTAATTCGGGTGTTGGTAAATCAAGTTTGATACACCAAATTGACCCTACATTAGATGTTAAAATTGGGCTTATCTCAGAAATGCATAATAAGGGAATGCATACAACAACTAATTCCCATATGTATACATTGTCAGGAGGTTACATTATTGATACTCCGGGTATTAAGGGCTTTGGTATTGTAGATATAAAAAAGCACGAGGTAGCACATTATTTTAGAGATATTTTTGAATACTCGCATCAATGCAAATATAATAATTGTTTACACCAACAAGAGCCAGATTGTGCTGTTATAAAAGCTGTAGGAGAATTTCGTATAAGTCAATCTCGATACCAGAGTTATTTGAGTATTTTACAGGATATGACTGAAGATGCGAAATACAGATAAACGGATATACTTTTTTTATATAATATACGTTATATGTATTGGTTGTTTACATTAACGTACACAAAATATACATTCTTATGACTTCCATTTACGAAGTAAGGCAACGCTTTAAACTGCTTTTTTCAAGTCTTGCGATATTGATTGCAATAAGCTCGTTTGTTGTAACTAACAGTTTGGTGCAAAAGCTTTCAGATGAAGAAAAGTCTAAAATGCAAATATGGGCAAATGCTACGAAAGAGTTGATTAATATGGATGAGTATTGTGATATTTCATTTGTACAACAAGTAATAGAGGCAAATACTACTATCCCAGTTATACTTGTTACACAAGAGGACAGTGTTATTTCGTATAAAAATATTCCAGAGCGTTTGCAGGAATCTAGAAAATTACAGCAATTAGTTGAAGAATATAAAAAAAGCAATACGCCTATCGAAATTGTATTTAGTGATACAGAACGACAATATTTGTACTATGGAAATTCACTGTTGCTTATTCAATTGTCGTATTTTCCTTTTGTTCAATTAATAGCAGTATTTATATTTTTAGTATTTGTTATATGGGCTCTTTTAAGCACCAAAAAAGCAGAACAAAATGAAGTATGGGTGGGATTGTCTAAAGAAACGGCACATCAACTAGGGACTCCAATATCCTCTTTAATGGCATGGACAGAAATTTTTAAGTCGAAATACATTGAAGATTCGATGTTTGGTGAAATGGAAAAGGATGTAAATAGATTACGTACCATTGCAGAACGTTTCTCGCAAATAGGCTCCAAAACAGATTTGGAAATAGTGAACTTAAATCAAGTTATACACAATGCTGTAGATTATTTACGGACACGCATCTCCAAAAAAATCACTCTTTCTATACAAGAGAATGAAGTACTCTATTGTGAATTGAATGTATCATTATTTGAGTGGGTGATTGAAAATTTGTGCAAGAATGCCGCAGATGCTATGAGTGGTGATGGCATCATTAAAATTCAATTGTCGCAAAAAGGTAAAGAAATTAGAATAGATGTAATAGATAATGGCAAGGGGATATCAAAACATAATAGTCGTAAAATCTTTAATCCTGGTTTTACAACTAAAAAAAGAGGATGGGGGTTGGGTTTGTCTTTAGCAAAAAGGATTATAGAGGAATATCATCAAGGTAAAATATTTGTTCAACATACAGAAATAGACAAAGGAACCACCTTTAGAATTATCTTTTATGTCCAATAAGGATGGATTATGGAAGATGCAATTAGACTTTTGTTTAATTTTGATAATAAGCTATTTACAAATAAAAAGAGAAAAAAAACATATTTTAGACGTAATTTGTGTTTTAGTATCGTAAAATTTTGTAACTTTGCCACACTTTTATCAAAACTAGTACAGTGTCAGATTTGAGTCATTATATTATTCCTCTCAAAAGTATTGTATCATACAATACGACGTATGATTATGAGTTAGATGAGTCTTTTTTTTCTGCTTTTGTTGCAGAAGATGGGATTATTAGAGGAGGTAATGTTAAGGCGTCAATTGATGTAAAAAAGCTGAACTATTCGTTTGAATTATCTATTAAGCTAAACGGATTTGTATCTGTTTTGTGTGATAGATGTCTGGATGTAATGGAAATACAAATAGATGAAGATTCAGTGTTGGTGGTTAAGTTTGGAGAAACGTATACAGAAGTTGATGAAGAGTTGGTGATAGTGCCAGAGAAAGAAGGTGTGTTCAATATAGCATGGTACTTGTATGAGTCTTTGGTATTAATATTGCCACTTCAGCGAATACATCAAGATGGTGGATGCAATAAGGAGATGGAAAAGAATTTACAAAAGTATAGTACAGATATAACTGTAGTAAATGAAAAAATAGACCCGCGATGGGAAGCGTTAAAAAACATAAAATAATAAGTAGTAATTAATTTATATAAAAAGAGATGGCACATCCAAAAAGAAAACAGTCGAAAACAAGAACGGCGAAGAGAAGAACGCATGATAAAGCGGTTCCAGCTACAATGGCAGTATGCTCTAATTGTGGTGCAATGCATATTTATCACACTATTTGTGGAGAGTGTGGATATTATAGAGGCAAATTAGCGATAGAAAAAACTGTTAATGCATAACGTTTGATTATGCTTTCTTTGTAATACAACTAAATAAGCCCTGACGAAATACTTAGGGCAGTTTTTGTTTTTAGCACAGAATATTATGGAAAAAAAAATAAAAGCCGTTATCAATGGAATTGGGGGTTATGTTCCTGAGGCTATATTAGATAACGAGGAATTAAGTAGGATGGTTGATACCTCCGATGAGTGGATAATGTCTCGTATTGGAATTAAGACTCGCCATGTATTAGGAGAACGTAGAGGTTCTGCTTATATGGGGATTAAAGCCGTTCAAGATTTAATAGAAAAGACTAGTTTGGACACAAAAGATGTTGATTTGTTAATCTGTTGTACAACTACCCCATCTTTTGTTTTCCCATCTAATGCATCATTAATTTGTGGAGCATTGGGCATTACTTCTGCTTATGGGTATGATTTGGCGGCTGCTTGTTCAGGTTTTATTTTTGGCTTGGATACTTGTGCCACTATGATAGAATCTGGGAAGTATAAAAAGATAATATTGGTTTGTTCTGAAAAGATGACCGCTATCACAAATTATGAAGATAGGAATACGTGTCCTTTGTTTGGAGATGGAGCAGCAGCTGTACTTATAGAGCCAACTACTGAAGATGTTGGAGTAGTCGATTCTATTTTGCGTATAGATGGTTTAGGGAAGGAGAACCTACATTTAAAAGCTGGAGGATCTTTACATCCTGCTAGTATAGAGACGGTAACTAATAAGGAGCATTTTATTTATCAAGAAGGGCAAGCTGTATTTAAAAGAGCAGTGTCGGATATGTCAGCTGTAGCAGAAGAGATTATGATAAAGAATGCACTTACTTCTGATGATATAGCTTGGTTAGTTCCACACCAAGCAAATATACGTATTATTGAAGCAGTAGCCAAACGAATGAGTTTACCAAGAGAAAAAACCTTGATTAATATTGAACATTATGGGAATACGTCAGCGGCATCAATTCCGTTATGTTTGTGGGATTACGAGTCTCGTTTAAGAAAGGGAGATATTTTGGTGTTAGCGGCATTTGGGGCTGGTTTTTCTTGGGGAAGTGTATTGCTTAAATGGGGATATGATATAGAGCATAGCAAAAAAATGTAGTACATTTTTTTGCTAATTCAATAATATTCTTTTACTTTGCAAAAAATATAATATGAAAAAAAGATTCAGCAACAATTGGTGGTGGCAATCTGACTTATAAATAAGGTGGATGCTTCGTCGCGTGTTGTACAAAATAGATAAGAACCGTAGGAAATCCACCTATGGTTCTTTTTTTTTCTGTTATTTAAAAAATTATATGATACTTCATTATTGTTTTATACTAGTTTATTTCAAGCTATTTTATGAGAAGATAGCTTTTCGATGGTGATTCTACATTTTGTCACCTTTTCCTATTTAAAGAGATTTGAATTAATAATTTACTAATAAACATATGTTTGTATGAAAACAACAAAAAAGATTGTATTGAATGAGAATGATATGCCAAGAGAGTGGTATAATATTGTGGCTGATATGCACACTAAACCTATGCCTCCTCTTCATCCAGTAACAAAACAGCCACTTGCTCCAGCTGATTTAGAACCAATTTTTGCAAAAGAATTGATTAAACAAGAGGTGTCATCTGAAAGATGGATTGAAATTCCCGAAGAAGTACGAGACTTATATCGTATATATCGTCCAACTCCATTAGTACGTGCATCAGGTTTGGAGAAAGCTTTGGATACGCCAGCGAAAATTTATTTTAAGAATGAGAGTGTTAGCCCAGTAGGATCATATAAATTGAATTCGGCTATACCACAAGCTTATTATAATAAAATCGAGGGTATAACCTCTATTACCACAGAAACTGGAGCTGGTCAATGGGGCAGTGCCATGAGTGTTGCTTGTCAACATTTTGGGATTAATTTGCAAGTGTTTATGGTAAAGATTAGTTATGAACAAAAACCATATCGCAAATCTGTAATGAATACGTATGGAGCAAATGTAGTTGCTTCTCCCAGTAATTTAACAGAGGTTGGCAGACGTATGCAACAACAGTTTCCTGGAACAAATGGTAGTTTGGGGATGGCTATTTCTGAGGCGATGGAATTAGCTATGAAAGATGAGAAGACTAAGTATACATTGGGTAGTGTATTAAACCATGTAACTTTGCATCAAACAATTATTGGTTTGGAGGCAGAAAAACAAATGGAAATTGCAGGTGATTATCCAGATGTAGTGATTGGATGTTTTGGTGGAGGTTCTAATTTTTCGGGTATTGCGTTTCCTTTTTTACGTCATAAGTTAACAGAGGGGAAAGATATTCGGCTTATAGCAGTTGAACCTGCGTCATGTCCAAAATTAACACGTGGTAAATTTTTATATGATTATGGAGATACAGAAGGGTTTACGCCTTTATTACCGATGTATACATTGGGGCATAACTTTGAGCCAGCCGAAATTCATGCCGGAGGATTGCGTTATCATGGAGCAGGTACATTGGTTAGTCAGTTACGCAAAGATGGCTTAATTGAAGCAGAGGCAATAAAGCAAAATGAGACTTTTGAAGCAGGGGTATTATTTGCACGTGCAGAGGGTATTGTTCCAGCACCAGAATCAACACATGCTATAGCTATGACTATACGAGAAGCTCTTAAAGCAAAAGAAGAAGGAAAAGAAAGGGTTATATTGTTTAACCTTTCTGGACATGGGTTAATAGATATGGCTGCATACGATAAATATTTGTCTGGTAGTTTGAGTAATTACGAAGTTTCTGATGCTGAAATTGAAAAAAGTTTAGCTGGATTGAAGTAATAATTATTCATTTTATACAAACAGAGAGTAGTTGAATGGCTACTCTCTGTTTGTATAAATATCGTACTGATTTTTTGGTCTATTGTTATTTTGTTTCAAGAAGTTACTGAGCCGAATAATGGATATATTTTTTTGAAAAGTTGGGTATAAGATGCCTCCAGATTGAGGAGACATAACTATTTTTTCTGCTTGATTTGAATCATTTAGAAAGATAGTTAATAGAGCACTTTCTGCTCTATTGGTGCCGATAGCACTTTCTCCGTCTTTAACGTAATAGATACTTTGTGCATTCCCAATTATTTCAATTTTTCTTATTTTATCGTTGAGTATGTAACCTATAATTTTTCTTCCAGATAGTTGGTTGAATTCTTCGGGGTTTTCTTCAGAAAGAATAAAAGCATCTTCTTCTACTATGAAATGATCCACTTTGTCTCCTGTCATTTTTAATGTAATTACTTTTCCAGAGATTTGATTTTCTTCGTTCCAAAGTATTGGATTGTGGTACATTGTGAGTAACGAGTCGGTTTGATTGTAGGTTAGGGAATCACATGTTCCTTGAAAATCTGTTTGCCAAAAACGGACATTTCGGAAAGCTTTAACGGAGAAATCCCCCTTAATACTTTCGTATAACAAAGAATCGGCACTTAGAAATAATGTATCAGCTGAGGAATGTTCTCTAAAGGTTGCTTTTTTCGTAACGTATCCTTTTTCGTTTTGTTCAAAATATTTCCCATAATTTCCTAAAACGGAGATTTGTTGAACAGAATCTTTTAGCAAGGTGTTTGAAAAAGCTTCTATAGTTGCGTATTTTTTGTTATAAAAGATAGAGTCTCCTTGAATGCTTTTTCCGTTTTTATGCTGAATTTTACCATTTTTAGTTAATTTTGTGTCTTCAGTAGAGGTATTATACCATCCTTTTTCTGCATAAATACGAGTACTATCAGAAATGATTGTGGTGGGTCCAACAATAGTAGCAAGTGAATTATATGTGTGATAGTGTAATGTGTCCGAGTAGAGTGTAAATTCAGCGTTTTTTAGCACAACATTTTTCTTAAATTTGATTATGTTTTGTTTGGTTAAGTATTCGCCTTCTTTTGATGTTAATACATTTTTTTTATCAGTTAATGTGCCAAAATCGGTGTAGTAGCCAATGTTTGAATATGTGTCGTAGTCGAGTTTTTGTGTAGTTAGCACGGCATCGCGGTTAATCATTCGTACGTTATTTCTCATTTGGGCTAGACGTGTATTGCCGTTATAATAAAGAGTATTTCCATAAATAAAAAGAGTATCTCCTTGTATAATTTTCACATTACCAAAAGCGTCCAATGAATTGGTTTTTTCATAAAAATATGCGTTGTCGCAGAGCATCAACGTTTTATCATGTCTAAATCGAACATTTCCTTGTAGAAGTTGAGCGTTATTTCGGACATTTTGATCAAAAGATAGCGTTTCAGCATTCTCTAGAAAAACAGTCGTTTTATTTTGAGCAGTTACGTTAGCGTTGTAGCACAATGCAATACACATAACATATAAAAACACGATAATAGAGACATTGTTTTTCATATTCTTGTAGTTAATCTGCCAATGGATATGTGCATTTTGCATCAATTTGTTGTGATTATTCTCTGTTTTTTAGCCAATGGGGGTATGAAAAGTTACAAGTACGATATGCAGGGGTCAACTGATTATATGTTGTTGCAATTTTACTTTCTATCCATTGTTGGATTGCTTGTGTGTTTTTTACATTCGTGTATACCATTTTTAAGGTTTGATAGTCATCACTAATAGATGCTTTATGAGCCTTAATTTTATCATGTATTTTTACTATAGCAACTATTTCTTTACCGTTTTCATTGGTAAAGCTAAATGGTTTAGAAATCTCCCCGATGTTTAGAAAAGAAACTTGATTTATAATTTCTTGTGGTAATTCGTCATATTGAAACCGAGTGCTACCATCCTTAGTATTTATGAGTAATCCGTTGCTATTTTTTGTAGAAGATTTATCAGAATATATTTCCACTCCTTTTTCGAAATTTATAGAGCCTGTACGTATTGCTTGAGCGATACTATCAAGACGTTGGGAAGCAAGATTTTTATCTTCCAATGATATTTTTGGACGCATTAGTATGTGTCTACTATTGACTTGATCATCCTGTTTTGCTATAAGTTGAATAATATGAAAACCATACTCTGTTTCGACGATACGAGAAACTTTTTGAGGGTCAGTAAGAGAAAATGCAGTGTTTGCGTATTCAGGCACTAGCATTGAACGCGAACGAAAACCAATTTCGCCCCCTTGTAAGGCTGACACCCTGTCTTCGGAGTATAAAATAGCCAAGGTAGAAAACTGAATATCTCCTGTTTCAATTCGTTCGCGGAATTCGCGTAATTTGCTTTTTACTCGCTCAACTTCTGCAACAGATATAGTAGGAGATAGGGTAATAAGCTGAATTTCTACTTGTTCTGGTATTATTGGTAAACTATCTTTGGGAATGTTCTCGTAAAATGCGGTTACTTCTGAAGGTGTAATTTTGATATCTTTCGTAATTTTTTGTTGCATTTCTTGTACCATCAGCTGATCTTGGAGCATTGCTTTTAGTTCTTCTCGCATTTTAGATAATGGTTTTTTAAAATATGCTTCTACTTTTTCTTTTGACCCGAGTTGTTCGGTAAAATACGCAATCCGACTTTCTACCTGTTGATTTATAGTAGCCTCAGAGATCGTAATACTATCAATTTTAGCTTGTGCTAAAAATAATTTTTGTAGGGCTAGTTGCTCAGCAATAACACACTCTGGACTTTCTGGCGTTTTTTGTTTTTCATATTTTAAACGTAGAATTTCGGTTTCTATTTCTGATTGTAATATGGCTTCATCTCCTACAATCCATACGACTTGATCTACGATATAATTTTGAGAGAATACTCCTATTGAAAATATACATACAACAAACAGAAGGGTGATTTTTTTTAACATAATAGTGGCTATTATTCTTCGGATGAAAGGAAGAAGGTGATTTTTTGTTTTTTAATTGCGTTATTGTAAAGAGAATTCTCAAAATTTTTAATGTAATTCATTTTCTCTCCTTGAGAGAGAATATTTGTGATTTTAGGTAGAGCGATTTCAAATGGTTCAATTGTACCGGGGTTAGCCTTTCCAGTAATACGCAAAAAATACGTTGAAATACTGTCTTTTTGCTCAACTAAACCACGAGTTAAAATTGGGTCATTCCAGTCTACATGATGAGGAAATAACTTATCAACTTGTGAATATGGAGTCCAGTCGTCTCGAAAAAATATATACCGAGAAGCATATTGAATACAGTATTTTTCGATTTTTTCTAAAGTATTATCATTCATTTCTGTCAACCATTTTTTTAGTTGTTTTTGGTTTGGAGCTTTGCTTGGTATCTGTACAAATACCCCTTTTATAATTGGATCTTCTAAAATGAAATTAGTTTTTTCACGTTCATACACGTTTATTAATGTATCATTGCTTATGTTTTTTAATTTTTGAGAAATAAGCTCTTGCTGATATCTATTAATAATTAGTTGTTTTCGGTATTCTTCGGTTAACAAGTCTATTTCTTCTGTTGAACGTAGGTTTTGTTCAGCTTTTTCGTATAATAAAATATTGATTGCCCAGTTTTTTTTATAATTTTCCACAAAGTTAACACTATCTTTTCCTGTTATGTTTGCAGGTAATATATTTTCTATTTCATCTGCATATAACACTTCATTATTTACAGACATGACAGGCACCCGATCTGAGTCGACTGTAATGTTCACCTTATTACATCCCAATAGTGTGGAGGTGATAAGAATGAGATAGAAGGAATAACGTTTATTCATTATTAGACTTTAAACTATTTAAAACGCTAGTATCTATTACTATGGGATACTTTGATCGTAGTTCCTCTATCCATTGTTTATCGAGATAATTTTGGTAATCATTTATCACAATGCCTCGTATATCTTGATACGAATCAGGATAATGTTTTTGGATATTCCCGCTGGTAAATATATAGGGATAATCGTTATTTTTTTCTAATTTCCCCTTTTTAAATACAAGTTTGTCTACGACTGGATTTGTTTGTTCAGCAAAAAGTCCCGTTTCGATTTTTACAGCATTTTTTTCGTTTGAATTCAATGTTTGTTTAAGTTTTGTTGATAGTTCTTTTTCGGGGGTTGCTTTAGCTATTTTTTTTGCAGTTTTAAAAGATTGTTTTGAGTCGCAGTAAATAATAGCTCCTTTAAAACGGGGTTTATCCCAAGCATAACTTTTTTTGTTCTTTTCAAAAAAATCAGTTAGTCCCTCTATATCTTTTGAGGCTTTAGACCAAACCATTTCATTGCTAATATTAAATAATAAAATACCTTCTTTATATTCATTCATGAGGAGTCCGAATTCAGGGTATTTTTTCTCTAACATACTATTTTCGTACTTGATAATAGTGTTATTTGCTACTTGATTTGCCAATATATCAAGGAGAGAAAGGTCAATAGGATTTTTTGTGTAGTTTTGTTGGTGTAAGAACACAATTAGGTCTGATTGAGTTATAACCTGATCGGCAAATGTATAAATTGGCAAGTTGTATGTTTTTGTTTGTTCGAGTATGTTATCGTTTGGTTGTGCCAGTAGAGTATGTAATGCATGTAGGTTTGCAGGATAACTTTTAAAGTTGTATGTTTTTTTAAGTTTTTCTATAAAGCTATTGGCAATAATGCTTGCTCGTTCATCAGTTTTCACGCGAGGTTCAATTAGGGGATATGCTTCTTGCAATGTCATAATATCCCTTTTGTCGAGCAATTTAATAATATGCCAGCCAAATTCTGTTTTTACGGGCTGAGAGATGTCTCCAATATTTTGGAGATTAAACACAGCATTTTCAAATTCGGGAGTTGTTTTTCCTGTTCCTACCCAAGAAATTTCTCCACCTTTGTTGGCAGATGACTGGTCGTCGGAGTTTGCTTGAGCTAGACGTTGAAAATCAGCTCCTTTGGCTAAATCTTCGTATATACTCTTTATTGAGCGTTCAATAGCTGCTTTTTGTTTTTCTGATGCATCTTCTGGTATACGTTTCAAAATATGTGCAACCAATCGTTCTCCTTGTGTTTTTCTTTTGTCGTGTACTTTAATAATATGGTATCCAAACCTTGTTCTGATTGGTGCTGAGACTTGACCGACAGGAGTTGTATATGCTGTTTTTTCAAAAGGATAGACAACCATCATGCCTGTAATGAAGCCTAACCTTCCTTTGTTTTCTTGTACGGTAGGGTCTTCTGAAAATTCGACAGCGATTTTTTCGAATGATTCACCATTTGTTACTCTTTTGTATGCGGTCATTGCTTTTGTGTATGCAGCAATGGTGTCTGCAGGGGTTGGGTTTGCATTTAGTCGTATTAAAATGTGGCTAACATCAACATCTTCGAGTAAATGTTGGTAAGCTTCTTTTACGAGATCATCAATTTTTTCGTTATCTGTTAAGTATGGTTTTATTAGTTGATTACGGTATCCTTCTAGTTCTTGTTTAAATGTTTGGGCTGTATCCATTTGTAACATATAAGCTTGATGTACTTTCAGTTTAAAGTTTACAAACAATTGCATATATTCTTCAACAGGCATTTTTTGCTGCAAATCATTTGTATTATTTTTATTATAGTAATATTCAAATTCTTCTATTGAAATAGGTTTTTGATCAATAGTTACTATAGTGTTTTTTTGAGCTAGGGTGTAGCTAACACTTAAACTGACAAATATAAACACAATCCATTTTTTCATACAATCAAAATTTAGTTTATTCTCCTCTAGTGTAATTAGGTGCTTCGTGAGTGATAGTTACATCGTGAGGGTGATTTTCTTTTACTCCAGCAGCAGTAATACGTGTAAATTTAGCATTGTGCAATTCTTCTATATCGCGAGCTCCACAATAGCCCATTCCAGCACGTAATCCACCAACCATCTGAAAAATTACCTCGTATAAAGAGCCTTTATAAGGAACTCGTGCGGCAATGCCTTCTGGTACCAATTTTTTTACATCAAACTCACCACTTTGGAAGTAGCGGTCCTTAGATCCTTTTTCCATTGCTTCTAAAGAACCCATTCCTCTGTATGTTTTAAATTTTCTGCCGTTAAATATGATGGTTTCACCTGGACTTTCGTCTGTTCCTGCGACCAAGGAGCCTATCATTACAGAAAAACCTCCTGCGGCTAATGCTTTTACAACGTCTCCTGAATAGCGAAGTCCTCCGTCTGCAATTAAAGGTATACCTGTTCCTTTTAGGGCTTTGGCTACATCATATACAGCTGTTAATTGAGGTACACCTACGCCAGCTACCACTCTTGTTGTGCAGATGGAACCTGGACCGATGCCTACTTTTACAGCGTCGGCTCCAGCAGCCACTAATGTTTTAGCAGCTTCTCCTGTTGCAATATTTCCTACTACAATATCAATTTGGGGAAAACGTTTTTTTGCTTCTTTTAGTTTTTCAATTACAGAAATTGAGTGTCCGTGAGCAGTATCAATAACAATAGCATCTACCCCTGCATCTACTAGGGCTTGCATTCTATCTAAAGTATCGTCAGTTACTCCAACGCCTGCAGCAACACGCAATCGTCCTTTGGTATCTTTACACGCCATAGGTTTGTCTTTGGCTTTAGTTATGTCTTTGTATGTAACCAATCCAATAAGTTTGCCATTATTATCAATTACAGGTAATTTTTCAATTTTATATTGCTGTAGTATTTGAGCTGCTGATTCAAGATCGGTAGATTGTTTGGTAGTTACCAAATTTTCTTTTGTCATTACTTCGTCGATAAAACGGTCAAGATTACGTTCAAAACGTAAATCGCGGTTTGTAACAATGCCTACTAGAATTTTGTTATCATCTACTACGGGTATTCCTCCAATCTTGTATTCCGCCATAATAGCAAGGGCATCAGCTACAGTAGATCCTCGTTTAATGGTAACGGGGTCGTAAATCATACCGTTTTCGGCACGTTTAACAATGGCTACTTGTCGAGCTTGCTCCTCTATTGACATGTTTTTGTGGATAACACCAATACCTCCTTCTCGAGCAATTGCAATAGCCATTTTTGCCTCGGTTACGGTATCCATTGCAGCTGTTACAAAAGGAATTTTTAATTCAATATTTCTAGAAAACTTTGTAGAAAGATTTACTTCGCGTGGAAGAACTTCGGAAAATGCGGGGATGAGGAGTACATCATCAAATGTTAACCCATCAAAAGCTATTTTATCTGCAATAAACGACATACGATTTAGGTATTAAAATTATTGCGTGCAAATATACGAAAAAAATATCGAACTTACGGTATTCTATCTACGTTAAAATTAGTTAGCTAAAGGCGTATTTTTGGACAGTAAGTGTTATTTTTTGTCTAAAAAGTATATGTTTTTTTATCTTCGGCTATTATACTATTGGCAAATATTGTTTGAGCTTCGTTTAAAATAACGGATACATGTGGATAGCGAGCTGAGAAATGTCCTAATAGTAATTGTTTTACTTGTGCTTTTGAGGCAATTGTTGCGGCTTGTTTTGCTGTAGAATGTAATGTTTTTTTTGCTCTGAGTACTTCATTTTCGGCAAAAGTAGCATCATGATACAAACAATCTACCCCTTCTATTATGGGTATTATTTTTTCAGAATATGCTGTGTCACAACAATAAGCATAGCTTTTTTGTGGGCTGGCTGGAGTTGTAAAAAAGGAGTTTGGTATTGTTTCTCCTTGGTTTGTTATGTAATCTTTTCCGTCTTTAATGGCATTCAAATCTTTTATTCCTACTTGGTAAAAATCAATCATATCTCGTTTGATATGGAGTTGTTGAGGTTTTTCTTTGAAAAGAAATCCACAAGTAGGTATGCCATGGCGTAATGGGATGGTTGTTACTGTTAGTGATTTATCTTCGTGTATTATTTCGCTTTGTAGCGGATTGTAGGGTACAAAAAAGATTTTGTATGTTAAATCGTTACAAAAATAGCGTAAGTGGGGTTGTAGCAAATTTTCCAAATCAGGGTGGGCATGAATATATATATCAGCGGTTCTTTTCATCAAGCCTAAGGTAGATAATACAGCCATAAGCCCAAAACAGTGGTCTCCATGTAAATGCGAAATAAATATGTGATTGAGACGATTTGTTTTGATAGCTATTTCTCTCATTCTAAAGAGAGTGCCATCAGCACAATCAATCATGAAACTTTTATCGCGTACAGATAACACCTGTGAAGCGGAAAATCTGCCATACGATGGCATAGCAGATCCGCATCCTAATATGGTTAATTCAGCTTTCATTTTGTTTTATTAAGATGTAATTTCAACGTATCATCACAATATATCTCTCCTTGGTCAAGCATCCATCGTGTAGTTTTAATGATTTTTTCTTTTTGGTGGTTGTATTTTGCTGACAATTCGTGTATGGTTAGTGCTTTTTCTAGTAAAGTTGTTTTTATGGTAGTGCAAAGTTGTTGAAATTCTTGGTTGGCTAAATCATTTTTTTTACGTGTCAAGCAAATATCACACTGATCACAATCATGTGTGTTGCTTTCGCCAAAATAATGCAAAAGCATTCGGCTTCGGCAAACGGTAGTATTTGTAGCGTAGGCAATCATTGATTCGATACGCTTTACATAACGTTCTTTTTTTTCTTCGTATACTTCTCTCGGAATTTTTAGATATCGTTTTTCTTGTCGTTGTTGGGTGTAGGTAATAAAAGGTATTTTTTTTCGAGGAATATATTGAATAACTTTAGTTTTAGCTAGAAAGATTAGTGTCTGAATTGTTTCGTCTACTGTTAATCCAGCACGTTGTGCAATTATCTCTTCGTTGATGTATGCATAATCCGTAAATAGTCCTGTGTATGAGCGTAAAAGAGCATGGATTATTTTTTCTGAATGTATATGGGAGTTGTTAATTGCATACAAATCATCACGCGAAACAGTAAATAGAATGCGCGAATTACTGTCTACTTCTTCTGTATAGCATATATATTCTGCTTGTTCTAGAATATTGATTGCACTATGAACAAGTAAAGCTGGAAAGTGGAATTTGGCACAAAAATCAAATATCTCAAAATCATATACAGCTCCCTCTTTTCCTTCTACGGGTATTTGCAGGTAATTGGATATGGCTTCGTAAATTTCTTTAATTTTTTCTTTTTCAGGGAAGTTGTCTCGTATTCTTTTTTCAATTTTTACTTTATCAGCATTACTATACAGTAGTATGGCATACGCCTTTTTTTCGTCTCTACCAGCTCTACCAGCTTCTTGAAAATAGTTTTCAATGCTATCTGGTAAGTCTAAATGGATAACAGTACGTACCTCTGGTTTATCTATGCCCATACCAAATGCGTTGGTAGATACCATTACACGACATTCATCATTTTTCCATTTTTGTTGGCGTTCATCTTTGGTATTATTACTAAGTCCTGCGTGGAAATAATTAGCAGGGATATTGTTTTCGTTTAAAAAATCAGCTATTTCTTTTGTTTTTTTTCTGTTTCTTACATATACAACAGAAGTACCAGGCACTTTTTGAAGTATTTGTAGTAATTGTTGCAGTTTATCATCGGTTTGACGTACAATATAAATTAAATTGCTCCGAACAAAACTTTTTTGAAACACATTTGGTGCAGCAAATTTGAGTTGTGTTTGAATGTCGCGTACTACTTCGGGGGTTGCTGTAGCCGTAAGAGCTAAAATAGGTACTGTAGGTAAATGTTCTCTAATAGATGCTATTTGACGATATGAAGGACGAAAATCGTATCCCCATTGTGAAATGCAATGAGATTCGTCAACGGCAATAAGATTGATTTGTAGATGAGGTATTTTAAGTAAAAAAGCTCGAGTTGAAAGTCGTTCGGGAGAAACGTATAAAAACTTATAATTCCCATACATGCAATTATCTATAGCAATCATCATTTCTTCATAGCTCATGCCACTGTATATGGCAGTTGCTTTGATTCCTCTCTTCTTCAGGTTTTCTACTTGGTCTTTCATCAAAGCAATAAGAGGAGTAATGACCAAACACAAACCTTCTTTTGCTAGAGCTGGTACTTGAAAAGTAAGCGATTTTCCTCCACCAGTTGGCATTAAGCCCAAGGTGTCTTTGCCGTTTCCAATAGACTGAATAATATCAAGTTGTAATGAACGGAATTCAGAATATCCCCAATATGTATGTAAAATTTCGTGGTACATGTTAGGTTATTAACTGCTATTTATTCATTAATTTTCATATCCTTTATCATTAGTTGGATGGTTTTATTTCCATTAAAGACGTTTTCTTCCAACGTATAACAAATATCGATTGGTTTGAGGTCTTTAATGTGAGCACTAAATTTTTCTCCCATCCCAAAAGCAATTCCATTCATTACATTTTCTGAGTTGGGCTCAGTTAGTTCTAGTTTTAGATGTTCTAATTCTTTTCCTACTAGTCGGCTGGAGCCAAAATCTGTAACTTTATGGGTTGCAAAGATTGGTTTCATGTTTTCAGGACCGTATGGTGCAAATTGTTGTAATATATTAAAAAATTTTGGCGTTATATCACTAAAACGGATAATGGCGTCAATATCTATTTGAGGTTGTGTTTGTTCTTCGGTAATATTTTCGCGGACATAGTTATCAAAACGTTCTGTAAAAATTGACACATTGTCTTCTTTCATGGTCAATCCAGCAGCATACATATGTCCTCCAAAGTTTTCTAACAAATCCCGACACGATTCTATTGCTTTATAAATATCAAAACCAGTAACAGAACGTGCAGAACCAGTAGCAAAACCATTTGAAAGCGTAAGAACAATAGTAGGTTTGTGGTATAATTCGCTCAGCCTAGATGCCACAATCCCAATAACTCCTTTACTCCATTCAGGATGATAAACGACGATGGAGTTTCTGTGTTCAAAATCTTCGTTCCCTTGGATGAAGTCTTTAGCGTCATCTGTTGTTTTTTTGTCCAAATCTTTGCGTTCTTGATTGTATTGGTCTATGCAGTCGCTTTTAGCCTTAGCAAAGCTTAGATTTTTACTAACTAATAACTCTACTGCTTCGTTGCCAGATCTCATTCTGCCTGATGCATTAATACGTGGACCTATTTTAAAAACGATATCAGAAGTAGTGATTTCTTTGCCTCTCAAGCCACATACATCAATAATGGCTTGTAGCCCAACACATGGATTCGCGTTTAGTTGTTTTAAGCCAAAAAACATCAAGATTCTATTTTCGCCTGTAATGGGGACAATGTCAGATGCAATACTAACGGCTAATAAATCAAGAAAAGGGGTAATGTTGTCAAAGTCAATTTGATTATTTATAGCAAAAGCTTGTATGAGTTTAAACCCAACACCGCAACCAGATAAATGAGGATATGGATACGTAGAATCAACTCTTTTAGGGTCTAATACCGCAATAGCATCAGGAAGAATTTCGTCAGGAGTATGGTGGTCGCAAATAATAATATCAATCCCCTTTTCTTTGGCATAACGCACTTTCTCTATAGCCTTAATGCCACAGTCAAGTACAATTAACAGAGAAAAACCATTTTCTGCAGCATAATCAATTCCTTTGTATGAAATGCCGTAGCCTTCCTCGTATCTATCTGGGATATACGAATCAATACTTGAATAAAACTGTTGTAAAAATTTATATACCACAGCTACTGCTGTTGTACCATCTACATCGTAATCGCCATATATCAAGATTTTTTCTTTCTTTCTCATTGCTTTATTTAAGCGTGCTACTGCTTTGTCCATGTCGTTGAGTAAGAAAGGGTCGTGTAGCTGACTTAATTGAGGTCGGAAAAAGTTTTTTGCTTCTTCCATTGTGTGTATGCCTCTTTGTACGAGTAGTTTGCACAAAATTGGACTTATCCCCAAATCCTTAATTAAATGTTCAGTCTGTTCAGATTCTTCCGTTGTAAGCTCTTTTACAATCCAATTGTTTGTCATATAGTGTGTTTTTATTATCGCTGTGATAAAAACTGTACAAAATCATTGTATATTTGTACGCATAATTCGATTTTCACTTTTTTAAAGTAAAAAGAATAAATCAAATCGTAAAGATACAATAAAATAGTAAAAACAACTTCTTGTGAGTGTGAAAAAATGTTTACAAGATATTTTTCGACTTGAATGTAAAGAATGATAAAGCAGAATAATATTGTGGTTAAACAGTACGTAGATGAATTGAGAAATGCTCATATAGCTTTTTGTTATTTTGATAATAAATATGGTGTGCTTTGTGATGCTACGAACGAAAATTTAGTACATAAAATGTATACCAAACTATTACCCCAACGAATGTATTTATTGGTAGATAATGTCGTTAAATTAAGGCATTATGTGTCTGAGATACCTGAAATAGCGTATGACTTGTGGGAAACATCAGAAAATAATGTATTAATTGTTTTTTCTGAATTGCAAAATGTAAGTGCAACCATTCAACAAAATAGTGCTAATGTTGCTCTTGGTGTACTTTCAGATGGATTTCTTCAAAATTTATTACAACAATTTAGAATTCCTTTATTATTTATCCCTTTTGTTTCAGAAACCGATAAAGAAATTGCAGAAATACAACATATTATTCCGTATTTCAATATGGTATTTGACAAAAATCGAAAATTATATGCAGGATATGGAATAATAAAATTGCAAAAAGACGGAACTTTTGTAATTTTGCGAAAGTAATTTAATTAGATTATATATAGTGAACCACAAAAAGCAAGTAATCAAATATATTCTCGCAGACTACATAACAGCTGTATTAGCGTGGTTTTTATTCTATGTATTTCGGCGTATTGAAATTGATTTAGTGGCTATTCGGGATATTCAAATGTTTGTACCCATGTACAATGCACGTGTTACTATGTTACTTGTCCCTTTCTTTTGGATAGTTTTATACGTAGTATCAGGATATTATAATACTCCGTTTTTTAAATCGCGATTGTCAGAATTCTTCACTACAATTCTTAGTGTTTTTTTTGGTAGCTTGATTGTGTTTTTTTCTGTATTGATGGATGATCCTGTTGCCTCATACACATTTTACTATATTTCTTTTTTTGTTTATTTTATACTCCATTTTAGTCTAACATATGCCTTTCGGTTACTTATTACTACACAATCAGCCCATCTTATTCATACGCGAAAAATAGGTTTACGGACATTGGTATTGGGTGTAGGAGAAAAAGCTTTTAAATTAGAAAAGCAACTTTCGGAAATGAACCAATCTTTAGGTTACATAATAGAAGGCTTTGTGGCATTACAAAAAAATGAAACAAGAAAAGTTAATAATAGCAGTGTAGTTGGCTCTATTGTGGATATCAATAACGTTTTAAAGAAATATCCTGTTGATGTAGTTATTATTGCTGTTGATAGTATTACTGAAGATGATATTTATCAATTGATGCAGTCGTTGTGGTCGAAAAATATTAAAATAAAAATTGTACCAAGTTTGTTTGAAATATTAACTGGTAGTGTGAAAATGAATAGTATTTATGCTGTACCTTTAATTGATTTACTAGAAATACAAATGAGCGATTTTCAGCTCAATTTGAAACGCTTATTTGATATCCTCCTTTCTAGTATGGTTTTGTTGATTGGATTGCCATTTTTTGTAATTATTGCTTTACGCATTAAATTAGATTCAAAAGGGGAAGTATTGTATAAGCAAGAGCGTGTAGGTTTACATGGAATTCCTTTTATGATGTATAAGTTTAGAACCATGTATGAAAATGCAGAACAGGATGGTGTACCACGTTTATCTTGTGAAAATGATGAACGGATTACTCCATTTGGACGTTTTATGCGTAAATATAGAATTGATGAGTTTCCTCAATTTTATAATGTTCTGAAAGGAGAAATGGCTATTGTAGGACCTCGTCCAGAACGTAGATATTTTGTAGACCAAATTATCGAACACGCTCCGTATTATTACCGTTTGTTCACTGTGCGACCAGGTATTACATCCTGGGGCATGGTAAAATATGGTTATGCCAACACCATAGAAAAAATGATTGAAAGGGCTCAATTTGATATCTCTTATATTGAGAATATGTCGTTAGTAATAGATAGTAAGATATTGATTTATACGATAAAAACAATTGTAACAGGAAGAGGGATTTGACGAATAAGGAAAGATATGAAACAAACAGACATTGTAAATTTGTGGTATTTATCGTTGCTTAAATGGCGAGAAAGAAAAATTAAAACGAGTAACTTTATCCTTGTTTTGAGTTTTTTGGTAGGAATTTTTACAGCTTTAGCTGCTTTTTTTCTGAAAAGTGCAATACATTTTATCCAACATATATTAACCACTAATTTTAGTGTTAATCATGAGAATTATTTGTATCTAGCGTATCCTATCATTGGTATTTTTATTACTACACTTTTTGTGCGTTATGTAGTGAAGGATGATATCAGTCATGGCGTAACACGTATTTTGTACGCCATATCCAAACGTAAGAGTAGACTCAAACCTCATAATAATTGGACATCTCTTGTGGCTAGTTCTATCACAATTGGATTTGGAGGTTCAGTTGGAGCAGAGGCACCTATTGTTCTTACAGGATCTTCGATTGGTTCTAATTTAGGAAAATTTTTTAAAATGGACCAAAAGACCTTAATGTTACTCGTTGGATGTGGAGCAGCAGGAGCTATCGGAGGTATTTTTAAGTGCCCCATAGCTGGAGTTGTTTTTACGTTAGAAGTATTGATGTTAGATATGACAATGACATCTGTGGTGCCATTGTTAATATCGTCTGTAACTGCAACCTCAATTTCTTATTTTTTAATGGGTAATACGGTTATGTTTGCCGCAGATAGTTACGAACCTTTTTTATTAGAGCGAATTCCGTACTACATACTGCTTGGGATAGTTTGTGGATTGGTGTCTTTGTATTTTACTCGTGCAATGAACAAAATGGAAGGTTTTTTTCAGCGACTAAAAAGTATGTATGCTAAATTGTTTGTTGGTGGAGTTGTCTTGAGTTTGTTGATTTTTGTATTTCCTCCGTTGTATGGAGAGGGGTATGATTCAATTTCTGCTTTACTTAACAATCAGCCAAATATATTGTTTGAGGGTAGTTTATTTTATACTCTGAAAGATAATATGATTTGGGTGGTCATGTATATGGGATTTATCGTTTTGCTCAAGGTATTTGCTGCTTCTGCTACCAACGGATCTGGTGGTGTGGGTGGAATTTTTGCTCCATCATTATTCATTGGTTGCATAACTGGTTTTGCATTTGCTTTGGTTGCAGGGTTTATTGGAGAAGTGTTGCCAGTGCAAAATTTTGCTTTAGCAGGAATGGCTGGAATTATATCGGGAGTAATGCATGCTCCTTTAACAGGCATTTTTTTAATTGCAGAATTGTCAGGTGGATACGAATTATTTATCCCAATTATGATTGTTTCAACCGTGTCTTTTCTTACCATTATTGGTTTTGAACCCCATAGTATTTATGCTATGCGTTTAGCTAAAAAAGGTGAGTTGCGTACACATCATAAGGATAAAGCTGTATTGAATATGCTTAATATGAACCGTTTAGTCGAAACTGATTTGTATAAAGTTGAGCCATCGGCTACTTTGGGTGATTTAGTAAAAGTAATAGCTACCTCTAAGCGTAATTTATTTCCAGTAGTAGATAAAGATGGTGTTTTTTTAGGAGTCGTTTTATTAGAAGAGATACGCAATATTATGTTCCGAACCGAATTGTATCAACGTTTTACTGTTGCTGATTTGATGATTGCTCCGCCATCTCGTATTTTTGTAGGAGAAGAGATGGAAGAAGTAATGATGAAGTTTGAAAAAACACAAGCATGGAATTTGCCAGTATTGGATGGAGATAAATATGTTGGTTTTGTTTCAAAATCTACTATTTTTAGTGCGTATCGCAATGTGTTAGTTGATTTCTCTGAAGAGTAATTTGTTCAAAGAACATGTCTTTCTATACATGTAGTAAAATAATAATTGTATGAAATTGAAATATCTTGTCTGTTTTGTGTGTTTCCCAATTGTACTGTTGGCACAACAAGCCGATTATCAAAAGCCTCGGTTGGTTATTGGGATTACTGTAGAGGGATTAACTGCTGATTTTTTATCCATGTTTTGGAACGGAATGGGAAACCAAGGCTTTCGTAAGATAGTTGAAAATGGAGCTACATTATCATCTCTTCAGTTTGACTATGATGCTACTGATAATGTGTCTGATATAGCTACCTTTAGTACAGGTTCTCAGCCTTATTTGCATGGTGTTAGTTGGTCTGATGTATATAACAGAAATACCCGTAAGTACCAATTTTTATTACAAGATGATGCCGTTAAATCAATTAATGGAGTGGATCAAGTTTCGGCACGGGGCTTGTTAGTTACCACTTTAGCTGATGAATTGAAAATACATTCAATTCAGCGATCAAAGGTAGTGTCTATAGCAATGAATGCTAAAGAGGGTATATTACAAACTGGACATTTGGCAGATGTAGTAATGTGGATTGATGATACCACTGGTAAATGGTCAAGCTCTACGTATTACAATGAACAGTTGCCATCTTGGGTAAATCGCAAGAACGAACAAAATGCCATACAAAACTATATGGAAATGGTGTGGGAACCCTTGTATCCAATTAATTATTATTATGTAACACAATCAAGGGGGTTTACCACAAAAAGTTTTTCTTATCCGTTGAAAAAAATGACAATGGGAAAAAATGGGGTTAAAGAATTTAAGAAAACTCCTTTTGCCAATACCTGTATTCGCGAAATGGCTGTAGAAGCTATAGAGCAAGAAACTTTGGGGAGGGATATTTTCCCTGATTTATTGTTGCTTAATTTTCGTTTACAATCCTATCCTCAAGCAAGCGATTTAACTGTCGAATTAGAAGACGCATATGTACGATTAGATAATGATATCAAAATGATTCTTGAAGCAGTAGAAAGAAAAATTGGCAAAGAACATATCCTTGTATATATCACCTCTCCTCGCAAAACTCATTATGCTGTGTCTCCTTTATTAAAAGAAAAAATGCAACTCGGCACATTTAACTCGTATCGCTATATGGCTTTGTTGAATGTTTATCTAATGGCGATATACGGTCAGGAAAGTTGGGTAATGGGTTTTTACAACGGGAATATTTATTTAAATAGAAAAATAATAGACGAAAAGAATTTGAGTTTAAAAGAAGTGCAAGAACGAGCGATGGAGTTTGTATCACAATTGCCTGGTGTGATGAATGTGGTTAATTCAGTCGCTTTGGAGCAACAATTTGCGTTAAGAAATTCGCTTCGACAATCCTACAACAAGCAAAGCTCAGGAGATATATTATTTACCTTATATCCAGGTTGGGTTGAGGTAGATAAAAACGATAACCCAACTGGTTTCTATAATGTATTAGGCAATAGTGTTCCTTTTTATTTTTATGGATGGAAGATACAGCCACAAACCATCGCTACACCGTATGCCATAATAGATGCTACAGCAACACTTGCCAAATGGTTACAGATTCCTTTGCCCAACGCTAGTAATGGTGTGTTGTTGCCAATTGTTTTATCTGCAGAATAGAATTTTTCTTTCCTAAGTTTATTGTCAAATTTGGTATAATTTATCATACTAATGATTTAAATTTCAATTCCTAATGAGGTTTCACTCTAAAAGTGTTGTTTTTTATCCAATTTTTGTTCTTCGAAATGGAAACTTGGAAATTGTAACCAATATTTCGTTTCCATTAATTGTTTGATAATCAGTGTTTAATGGTTTATTACAATAATTTAACATTAATGTTTGTGGTAATTTATTGTTCGTATTCTATCTTTGCGTCCTATTTCAGAGTGAAAGAGACAAATGTATTTTTAGTATATGGACAAAATTAAACAAGAAATCTTAAAGACTGCTACCAATGCTTTTGTTAAAAAAGGTATTAGAAGTGTGAGCGTAGATGATATTTGTGATAATTTACGTATTTCTAAAAAAACCTTTTATAGTTATTACAGGCAAAAAGAAGCATTAGTAATGGCTGTTATGGAAACGTTTACCACACATCACCAAGAGTATCATTGTATGCTTCAAAACCAAGAGTTTACGAATGTGATTGATGAGATTTTGTGGATGAAAACATTGATAAAAAATGGCAAAGAGGAAAAAAAACATGAAAGATTTTTTAATGATTTGCTAAAATATTATCCTTCAATATACAATACCTTTTCTGTAGAAAAACGACAATATACAGAACAAATGTTTCTTATTCAGATAGAAAAAGGAATAGCACAAGGTGTTTTTAGAGAAGATATTCATGTTCAATTCACGGCTCAGTCGTTAACTGTTTCCTTGCAATATTTTATTAATATGTCCATTAAGCATCCTCGCAAATACACCAAACGTGGCATCATTGATTTTATGGTTGATAGTTATTTGCGTATGGTGTGCAACGAAAAAGGATTACTGTATTATACATCATTATTAACATAAAAAAATAAAAACATATCAGATGAAAAGAAAATTATTTCTATTGTTCGCCTCATTCTTTCTTGGCTATTCGGTGCATAGTATAGCTCAAGAATCTTTGCATATAAGCATTGATGAGGCAAAAGAGCACGCTCTAAACTATAATAAAACAATTCAAAAAGCCAATTTAGCCATTCAAAAAGCTGATTATGCCAAATGGCAGTCTATTGCTAGTTTGCTACCAAAAGTGGATGCATCATTGGGCTATAATAATTATCTGGGTCATAAAATGTCATTAATGGGTACACCAATTGCTATGAATCCCGAGGGGAGTTTTACCGCTCAGGCTTCCATTGCACTCAGTGGTATGCAAGTAGTAGGAGTGCAGCTGAGCGAGATAGCTCAACAAATGTCGCAAACTTCTGCGTTGTCGGATGTATTAAGCTTGCAAACAAATGTAACCAATGCGTATTATGCCATATTAGTGTCTGAAGAATCAAAAAAAATAGTTGAAGGTAATTTAGAAAATTTACGCAAACTATACAATTCTTCGCTTAATCTTGTAAAAGTGGGCATGGCAGAACAAACAGATGCTGACCAATTAGCAGTGCAAGTAGGTATGATTGAAAATACAATACGTATGGCAGAAAGGAATGTAGAATTATCATACAATACCTTGAGGCTGTTATTGGGTGTTGATAATAACACGCCACTTTCATTGAAAAATACGCTAAAAGATTTTACAAACAAAGAATCTGCCAATGAACTATTGGCTACATCGTTTGATATGACACAAAATTATACGGTTACACTGTTGCAACAAACTATCGAAATGAATCAAAAGCAAGTTCGATTAAACCAATGGGCGTACGCACCGATGCTCACTGGTTTTTATCAATATACGAAGAAAACACATTTTGATAAAGCGGTTGGCTTTGATATGACTCCACCTAATTTGGTAGGAGTTACCATTAGTATTCCTGTGTTTTCAAGCGGTGAACGTTATGCCAAAGTAAAACAAGCTCAATTTGATTTGCAAACTGCTAAATTAAACAAAGAACAAACAGTGGATGCCTTGTTAATGGAAGAAAAACAGTTGCGTTATAATTTGACTTCAGCTATTGAATCGTATGAATTACAACTAAAAAACGTGGCTTTATACGAACGTATTTTAACAAATGCTACTCAAAAATACGAGCAGGGAATGATTTCGAGTACTGAATTGTCAACTATCAGCAATAATACATTATCTACTCAAAGTCAATATATCAGTGCTTTAATGGATATGTTAATGGCAAAAACTAAATTACAACAATTAATAAACAAACTTTAAACTAAACCAATCTTAATAGTTACCAAGATGAAAAAAGGAATAAAAATATCAATGCTCATGTTGGCTGTAATTGCTTTACTGAATGCATGCACGCCTAAAGCAGAAAAAAAACAGGAAGAAGAAATTCGTGTCGAAAATGTTAAAACAGCTGTTCTTGAAACGCAAGAAATAGCTCGAAAAATTGATTTTTCAACCACATTAGAGCCTTACAATAAGGTAATGGTTGCCCCTACTATGGCTGGGCGTATTGATAAAATACATGTAGAAGTTGGTTCTAAGGTGCAAGCCAATCAATTGTTAGTAGAAATGGACAAAACTACTTACTTGCAAACAAAAGTGAGTTTTGATAATTTAGCAGTCGATTTTCAACGTATTTCCACGTTGTATAATTCAGGTAATATAGCACAGCAAACGTATGATCAAACAAAGGCTCAATACGAATCACTAAAAACAAATGTTCAGAATTTAGAACGGAATACCTTTTTAAGAGCACCATTCTCGGGTGTTATAGCTGCTAAAAATTATGAAAATGGAGAATTATATGCTGGAACACCTATTTTACTTTTAGTAGATATGGCCAATTTGAAAGCACATATTAATATTCCCGAAAGTTACTATCCATCCATTAAAGAAGGTATGAACGTGGCAATTACATCGGATGTGTTTGCTGACAAAGAATTCAAGGGAATAATAGAAATTGTTTCGCCTGTGATAGACGCTACTACACATACTTTTCAGGTGCAAATTAAAATCTCGAATGCTGGCGGAGTATTACGACCAGGAATGTTTGCACGTATTGGAGTTGATTTTGATAAAATTAATGCTAAAGTAGTACCTTATCAAGCAGTCTTAAAACTACAAGGCTCTAACGAACGCTATGTATATGTTAATAAGAATGGAGTAGCGAAACGTGTAAAAGTACAAATGGGGAAACGCTATGATGATAAAATAGAAATTTTATCTGATGAACTCAAAGAGGGAGACCAATTAGTGGTAGTGGGTCAAGCGCGCTTAGTAAATGGCGTACAATTAACTATTGTAAACGATTAGAAATACACAACACCATGAGTATATATAAAACAGCTGTAAATAAACCCATCACATCTATATTGATATTTGTGGGGGTAATTATCATGGGCTTGTATTCGTTAATACAATTGCCTATTGATCAATTCCCAGAAATTGAAATCCCATCTGTAACGGTTATGACTTCGTATCCTGGAGCTAACGGCACAGAGGTGGAGACCAATGTGAGTAAGATTCTTGAGAATAGCCTTAATTCTGTAGATGGATTAAAAGAGGTGTATTCCACATCTAAAGATAATTTATCCTTGGTTACGCTTGAATTTGAGTGGGGTGCCAATTTAGATGAGGCACTTAACGATGTGCGGTCTTCTATC
>ERZ795049.1600-NODE-1600-length-29012-cov-7.519667_pt1 | contig 29012 bp, 21 predicted proteins | sample MGYA00375133_ERZ795049 | MGnify/ENA primary metagenome ERZ795049 (study PRJEB30178, sample SAMN05720147) | activated sludge metagenome | isolation source: anaerobic digester from wastewater treatment plant | place: Japan | collected 2015-04-20 ... | reverse complement strand
GCCCTCTAGGCGCGACTTGCAGTCGCCCGGCTTATTTGAACGGTATTGAGCCTAGGGCCCCTTGGCCGCCACGCCGGGTTGCCCCAGCTCGGAGATAAAGTGGTTGAGGATGGAAAAGGCCTCACCGCTGCGGCCGCGATAGGGGACCATGGCCACGGCCATGCCCAGCGCGATGACGGCGCTGCCGGCCATGCCCAAGTAGCGATAGTGCCGTAGCAGGGCCGAGCTCTTGAGTCTCGCCAGCCGATCCATAGCCACCTCCTGGGCCAAACCCGGCATCAAGTCCGCCGTTTTTCGCATGGCAAGGGCGTGCTATCCGGGCTCGATGCTTCGCGCACCCCCGGATTTGAGCCGGACGGATGCGGAACTTGCGAGCCGGCAGTTGCCCGGATAGCCTGCGGCTGCCAGCGCTCTGACGGCGCAAGCACGGTTGTCACGTCACGACCGGCAATGACTCTACGAGGTGTTGAGAGTTGTCAAGAAAGGGAGAGACTGCATGGAGCAGGTACTCCTCTCGTGGAGCGCGGGCAAAGACAGCGCGCTCGCCCTCTACGAAATCCTCAAAGACCCGGCCTACCGGGTGCAGGCGCTACTCACCACAGTGACGGAGGACTATGATCGGGTCAGCATGCACGGCATCCGGCGCAGCCTGCTGGAGCGCCAGGCGCGGGCGCTGGGCCTGCCGCTCGAAGTGGTGCGCATCCCGGCGCATGGCTCCAACGACGGCTATGAAGCGCGCATGGCCAAGGCGCTGGCGCGACACCAGGCACGCGGCGTGACGGCGGTGGCCTTTGGCGACACCTCCCTGGAGGAGGTGCGCGCCTACCGCGAACGCAACCTGGCGCGCGCCGGCTTGCGCGGCGTCTTTCCCCTGTGGGGCCGCGATGCGCGGGCGCTGGTGCGCTCGTTTATTCGCCTCGGCTTCCGCGCCATCACGACGTGTGTCGACACCCAGGCGCTCGACGCTCGCCTGGCCGGCCGCCCGGTCGACGAACGCTTCCTCGCCGAGCTGCCTGCCAACGTGGACCCCTGTGGCGAGAACGGTGAGTACCACTCTTTCGTCTGTGACGGGCCTATCTTCAGCGTGCCGGTGGCGTACACCGTCGGCGGGACCGTGCTCCGCGAAGGCCGTTTCGCCTATTGCGACCTTTTGCCCGCGTGGGGCACGGGCTGTGCGGCTTGACGTTCTTCTCCAGGCGGGCGTATACTCGCCGCAGTACGAACGCACTGGTGCGCTCGTGCGTCAGAGAGGCGATGGCGAAGCGATGCTGCCGGCATGCAACGGGCCTGCTCCTGGTATGTGGCGCGCTGTGTCTCGCGGCGTGCCGGCCTCAGCCTGCCGTGGAGGCACGGCCCGCGCCCACCGTGGTGATGCCCGAGGCGCGGCCATCGGCCACGGCCGGGCCCCAAGCCGGGGCGTCGCTGCAGGGTGCGCTGCGGGTACAGCCGCCATCGCGTGAGCCGGCCCAGTCGGCCTACCTGCGCCTGCGCAGGTCCCACGTCACAACCCTCACCGCCTGCAATCCGACGCCTGCGCGCTGGTGGGCCGCCGCGCCGCCGCCGGGTGCGCGGGAAACGTGCTATCCCTCCGGCGATCTGCAGTTGCTGGCTTGGCTGGCGCTGCCCGAGGATGCGCCCACCCCCATCCCCGCCATCGTCTACTTGCACGGCGATTGGGGCCTCGACGGCGACGATTTCGCTGCCTGCCGGCCCTTCCTCGACGCCGGCTATGCGGTGATGCTGCCGTCGCCGCGCGGCGAGAACGGCAACCCCGGCTGCTTCGAGCTGTGGTACGGCGAGATGGACGATGCCGTGGCGGCGGTGCGCTGGCTGGCGGGCCAGCCCGAGATCGACGCCGGGCGCATTTATGCCTTTGGCCACAGCGTGGGCGGCGGCGTTGCAGCCCTGCTCTCGCTGTACGACGACGTGCCCCTGCGCCTGAGCGGGAGCTGTGGCGGCCTCTATCCTCCCGACATCTTGGCGGTCTGGAGCGCGTTGCTCCCCTTTGACCTGAATGACGAGCAGGAGGTGCAGTTGCGCCTGCTCAGGGGCAACATGGCGTCGATGCAGCGCCGGCACATTGCCTACCTGGGCGAGGAGGAATGGCTGGCGCAGTTCGCCTCCGCCGCCGCGGCCGAGGCTGCCGCGTGTGTCGCGCCCCTCAGCATCCACATGCTCCCCGGCGACCACGAGAGCGCCCTGGCCCCCGCCATGGCGGCGTTTATCGAGGCGATTGCGGACGGAATGCCTGCTACGGATCACCAAGACACTAATCAGGTGATGAGAAGGCAGAGCTGTCAACGGATTTCCGGTACGGATTGAACGGGTTGCCTGTCATCACGGCGAGCGCAATCCGTTCAATCCGCTCCCCTAATCCGTTGATAGCTGCCCCCTCATGAACGCTTGACTGGTGTTCTATGATCCTACCGTGAGGCGCAACACGCGGTCGTCCTCGGGGGCAGGGCTGCCGCGGCCGTCGCGGTTGTTGGTGAGGATGTAGAACGTGCCGTCGGGCGCCTGGGCCACAGCGCGCAGGCGGCCGTACTGCCCTTGCAGTTCCTGGTCCAGACTCAGCGCGTGGCTGGGGTCGTTGGGGTCGATGGTGAGGCGAAAGAGCGCCTGGCCGCGCAGGCCGGCGAAGAGCAGCGCGCCCATCCAGGGGCCCTGCGTGGCAAAGGTCGCCCCCGCAGGTGCCCAGGTGTCAGTGCCGCTTTCGATCACCGACGGCGCCGTCGCCTCGTGCGCCTCGCTCCCTGTCACCAACGGCCAGCCATAGTTGCGCCCCGGCTCGATCAGGTTGACCTCGTCGTGCGCGCTTGGCCCGTGCTCCGTGGCGTAGAGGCGGTTGCTGCCCGGCTGCCAGGCCAGGCCCTCGGGGTTGCGATGGCCGTAGGAATAGACCGGCGAGCCGGGGAAGGGGTTGTCGCCGGGGATGCTGCCGTCGGCGTTGAGGCGCAGGATCTTGCCGTTGAGCGCCGTGGGGTCCTGTGCGAGGTTGGGGTCCGAGGCATCGCCCACCGTCCAGTAGAGCTTGCCGTCGGGGCCAAAGCCGAGGCGCCCGCCATCGTGGATGCTGGCGCCGCGCGCGCCGTCGAGCAGCACCCGGTCCATCGCTCCCTTGCGGGTCGCCGGGTCCTCACGCAGGCGGACGAGGCGGTTGGCCAGGCCGCCGCCTGCCGCCTGGTAGGTGTAGGCCGCATAGACAAAGTGGTTCTGGGCGAACTGGGGGTCGAGGGCCAGGCCCAGCAGGCCGCCTTCGCCGGTTGCCGCCACATCGAGCGTCAGCCACGGCTCGGGCTGCAGTTGCCCATCCTGGATGATGCGGATGCGGCCCGGCCGTTCGGTGAGCAAGATGCGGCCGTCGGGGGCGAAGGCGATGGCCCATGGCACCTCCAGGCCGGTGGCCACTACGTCGACGCGGATTGACGGCTGGGCAGGCACAGCGCCGCTACAGATGGCCGGCATGAGGGCCAGCACAACGGCGACCCCTACGACAATTCGTGCGCGCATCTCACGCTCCTTGAGGGCCCACCATGGTGGGCAGGTCGCGCATCCGCTGATGATAGGCCACATCGCCGGCAGATGTCCAGCGGCTTTGCCAGGGCTACTTGCCAGCCGCACACTCGCCTACGCATCGTGAATGCACCCCAGGTGCAACTGCTCAGCCCGTCATTGCTTCGCTGCGGCTCGCAATGACGGGCTGAGCAGTGACCTCCAGGTGGACGAACCCCTTGACAAATACGCAAAGGCCGTGATATACTGTAGGCAACTGGTCAGACCACTGACCAGAGGTTCCGGCGGCATGTGAGCCGCCTCTGCTACTGTGCCGACAGGCTCTTGTATGGAGGACAGCGCATGCCCTTCTGGTCCAGGCCGCAACGCCCCGCCGCCCACGCCGAGCAGGCGCTGGTCACCGCCATCCTCGACGGCACCTATCCGCCCGGCTCCACGCTGCCCGGAGAGCGCGCCCTGGCCACGCAGCTCGGCGTCACCCGCCCCACCCTGCGCGAGGCGCTGCAGCGCCTGGAGCGCGATGGCTGGCTGACCATTGCCCAGGGTAAGCCGACCCAGGTCAACGACTATTGGCGGGCGGGCGGCCTGAACGTGCTCAGCGGGCTAGTGCGCTGCGGCCAACAGCTTCCGCCGGGCTTTGTCACCAAGCTGCTCGAGGTGCGCCTGGCTATGGCCCCTGCCTATGCCCGAGCGGCCGTCGCCGTGGCGGCTCCGCGGGTGGCCGGGTACCTGGCGCCCCACACCCGCCTCGAAGACACGCCCGAGGCGTACGCGCGCTACGATTGGGGGCTGCACCACACCCTCACCGTGGCCTCGGGCAACCCCGTCTATACCCTGATCCTCAACGGCTTTGGCGGCTTTTACGAACAGACGGCCCACCACTATTTCGCCCCGGCCGAGGCGCGGGCCTCGTCGTGGGCGTTCTACGCCGCGCTGCTCGCCGCAGCCGAGAAGGGCGACGCCGCCGAGGCCGAACAGGTGACGCGGCGCGTGATGCAGGAGAGCATCGAGTTGTGGGAGCGGGTGGCGCGTACTGCGTGATGCGTAATGCGTGTTCCGTTGGCTTGAGGCAACTGCTCAGCCTGTCATTGCGAGTGCCCGAGTTCGCAGAACCCTGTGCCCAGCACAGAACCTTGGCCTGTCATTGCGAGGAGGTGGCCGCAGCCGCCGACGAAGCAATCCCTTGGTTGCGAGCGGAGCGAGACAACTCCACGTCGGACATTGGAGATCGCTTCGCTGCGCTCGCAATGACATTGCCCAAGTTCCTGAGCAGACGACATGCCCCCAGTGGCACCACAAGCGATGAAAACGCCCACAAGGGGCTAGGCTACGGCGCCCCGCCCTGTTTTCAGATCAGCCACAGCGAAGCAATGACAGGCTGAGCAGTGACGGCCGGGGAACGGAACACGTAACACGCAATAGATCCACGCATCATCCACGGAGGTGTGACATGAAGCGTTGGAACGGCTGGGGCGACGATGGCATCGATTATCCCTTGCCGGCGCAGGCGGCGCGTTACCTGGCGGACCTGGTGGGGCCGGCCACGCCGCCGCGCGATGCGGCGCTCGAGCAGGTGGCGGCGGCAGTGCCGGCGTCGCGGCTGCCGGCGCATCCGCTCGTTTCAGCCGACGCGGTGGAGCGGGTGCGCCATGCGCGCGGTCACAGCCTGCCCGATTGGATCGCCCTGCGCAGCGGCCGCATTGTCGTGCCCGACGGCGTGGCCTACCCCAACACGGCCGGCGAGGTGCGCGGCCTGATACGCTACGCCGGCGAGGTGGGCGCTCGCCTCATCCCCTACGGCGGCGGCAGCAGCGTGGTGGGCCATATCAACCCCCTGCCGGGCGAGGCCCCCGTGCTCACGGTGGACCTGGCGCGCATGAACCGCCTATGTTCCTTCGACGAGACCAGCCGGCTGGCCACCTTCGAAGCCGGGGTCGCCGGCCCCGACCTGGAGGCGCAGTTGCGGGCGCACGGCTGCACCCTGGGCCACTACCCGCAGTCGTTCGAATACTCGACCCTCGGCGGCTGGGTGGCCACGCGCTCCAGCGGCCAGCAGTCGCTGGGCTACGGGCGCATCGAGCGCCTGTTCGCCGGCGGGCACGTCGAAACACCGGCCGGCCCGCTCGACCTGCCGCCCTTCCCTGCCTCGGCCGCCGGGCCCGACCTGCGCGAGCTGGTGCTGGGCTCGGAAGGGCGCCTGGGCATCATCACCGAGGCCACCGTGCGCGCCACCGGCATCCCCGAGCGTGAGGATTTCCGCGCCGTCTTTTTCCCCGACTGGGCGCGCGCCTGCGCGGCCACGCGCGAGATCATGCAGGCGCGCCTGCCCCTCGTCATGCTGCGCCTGAGCACCCCCACCGAAACGGAGACCACCTTGGCCCTCGCCGGCCACGAACGCCTCATCGGCGCGCTCGAGCGGCTGCTCGCGGTGCGCGGCGTGGCCGAGGGCAAGTGCATGCTCATCCTGGGCTTGGCCGGCCGCGATCGCGTGGTCAAGGCGGCGCGCCACGAGGCCCTGGGCATCGCCAAGGGGCACGGCGGCGTGCACGTGGGCAGCACCTTTGGCAAGCAGTGGCACAAGTCGCGCTTCCGCACCCCCTACCTGCGCAACACCCTGTGGGAGGCGGGCTATGCGCTCGACACCCTCGAGACGGCCACCAGTTGGGCCAACGTCGCGGCCATGGTCGAGGCCATCGAGGTTGCGCTGCGGCCGGGGCTCGAGCACGCCGGCGAACGCGTGCACGTCTTTACCCACCTCTCGCACCTCTACCCCTACGGTTCGAGCATCTACACCACCTATCTCTACCGCATCGCGCCCGACCCCGACGAGACGCTGCGGCGCTGGCAGGTGCTCAAGGCCGCGGCGACGGAGGCCATCATCGCCCATGGCGGCACCATCAGCCATCAGCATGGGGTGGGCAGCGATCACCTGGCGTATCTACAGCACGAGAAGGGCAGCCTGGGGATGCAGACGATCCGCCGGCTGGCCGAATGCTTCGACCCAGAACACATCATGAACCCCGGCAAGCTCATCGAGTAGGAGTCTCCGAGCAGCCTAACGGAGTGAGTTGCCCACGGTAGCGGCCGGCTTTCACGCTCCGCGCTGCCCCGGTGCGGAGCCCTTAAGGTGGGGTTTGGGCGAGTTGGTTGGTCCTGCAGGCTGCCCCTGGTGCGCCCGCGGGCGCACCAGGGGCAGCCTGCAGGACCAACCAACTCGCCCAAACCCCCTCCTAACCTTTGCAGTGGAGGTGCACAATGTGGACAACGGGCTGGCGCGATCGGGCCTGGAACCGGCTGAGCGAGCCGTGGGATGTCCTCATCGTCGGTGGCGGCATCACCGGCGCGGGCATCCTGCGTGAAGCGGTGCGCCTCGGCCTGCGCGCGCTGCTGGTCGAGCAGCGTGACTTTTCCTGGGGCACCTCCAGCCGCTCGTCGAAACTGGTGCACGGCGGCCTGCGCTACCTGGCGCAGGGCAAGGTGGGGCTGACGCGGGCCTCGGTGGGCGAGCGCAAGCGCCTGCTGGAGGAGGGGCCGGGACTGATCGACCCCCTGGGCTTCCTGCTGGCGACGTACAAGGGCGACCGGCCCGGCCGCTGGACGTACAAGGCGGGCCTCTCGGTGTATGACCTGCTGGCGCTGCAATGGAGCCATCGCCACTACTCGGCGCAGGATTTCGAGCTGCTGGCCCCGCACATCGTGGGCCACGGCCTGAAGGGCGGCTTTCGCTACGGCGACGCTCAGACCGACGACGCCCGCCTGGTGCTGCGCGTGATCGCCGAGGCGGTGGCGGCCGGGGGCCTGGCGCTGAACTATGCCGCCGCCGAGGAGGTGCTGCAGGAGGGCGGCCGGGCGGCCGGCGTGCGCCTGGCCGACCGCGTGGCGGGGCGCACGGCCGAGGTGCGCGCCCGCGTGGTCATCAACGCCACCGGCGCCTGGGCCGACCGGCTGCGCGGCCAGGTAGGCGCCGAGCCGCGCATCCGCCCGCTGCGCGGCAGCCACCTCATCTTCCCCGCCTGGCGGCTGCCGGTCGCCCAGGCGCTGAGCTTCCTGCACCCCGCCGACCATCGTCCGGTCTTCATCTTCCCGTGGGAAGGCATTGCCCTGGTGGGCACCACCGACCTCGACCACCACCGGCCGCTCGACGAGGAGCCGGCGATTGCGCCCGAGGAGGTCAGCTACCTCATGGCGGCCGTCGCGAGCCAGTTCCCTTCGCTGAACCTGGGCCCGAGCGACGTCATTGCCACCTTTGCCGGCATCCGGCCGGTGGTGGGCAGCGACAAGGCCGACCCCTCCAAGGAATCGCGCGACCACGTGGTATGGGAGGAGGGCGGGCTGCTGACGGTGACCGGCGGCAAGCTGACCACCTTCCGCCTCATCGCCCTGGATGCGCTCAAGGCGGCGCGCCGCCACCTGCCGGGCATGGCCAAGCCCAGCCGTCGCCTGCCGGTGCTCGACGCGGTCGACATCGCCCTGCCGAGTGGCGGGCGGCTCGATGAGGCGCAACGCCGCCACCTGCTGGGCCGCTACGGCGCCGCCGCGCCCGCGCTGGTGGCCGCCGCCGCGCCCGGCGAGCTCGAGGCCATCCCCGGCGGGCGCACCCTGTGGGCCGAGCTGCGCTGGGCGGCGCGGGCCGAGGGCGTGGTGCACCTCGACGACCTGCTGCTGCGCCGCGTGCGGCTGGGGCTGCTCTTGCCGCAGGGGGGGCAGGCGATCCTCGAGCGCGTGCGCGCCATCGCCCAGCCCGAGCTCGGCTGGAGCGACGCCCGCTGGCACGAGGAGGAGGCCGGCTACCTCGACCTGTGGCGCCACGCCTACAGCCTGCCGGTCGACGCCGGGCACAGCACAACCTTTCGCTGTGTGCATGCAATTTGACCAGTCTGTAGATGGAGCTATAATGGCCTCTGGCCGGTGGAGTAGTGACACTTTGCCAGGCTCATGCCGCTACATGCGACGAGATGATAGCTGCCACAATCAGCGTGGCGCCGCACCAGGCGTACCTTCCAGAGCCTAGCCGCCGAGATGGCGCCCTGGAGGCAGCAAGAGGGCGGCCGCCCTTTTGGTGTGAAAGGAGGCACAGAGCAGAAGACTCCTCAACCGCTGGCTGGCACCTGGCCAGATGCCTGTCCGGCAGTGCAGACAGCACATCTGCAAGCTAGGCAAAACCGGTTCTCCGACCCATTGTCCCTAAGGGTACGGCCTATGGGAAATGGGCGTTAGGGTGTGGCTGGAAACGGCCCCGCCTCCCGTATTGGAAAGGAGAACGCAGCTGCGCTTGTTGCAGGCGGCTTTCCTTTCTATTTGGAGGGAAGCCGCCTTTTTCGTTGCGCGCTTTGTTCTGGGGCGTGTTTGCACACCCGTAGTCTAGCCCCCCTTGGCCGCCGCAGGCGGCTTCGTGGGCGTTGTTGGCGGCGAATCCGGTGCCGCGGAGACGCGAAACGGGCACAAGGCCCTAGGCTACGCAGGTTTGCAAACACGCCCTAGCAGTGGCTAGCGGAGATGCTGACAGGTACGCAGGCGCGCTTCAGGGCGATGGCAGCTGTCAGAATCGATGCAACCGCTCACGAATAACAGGAGGTTCACAGTGTCTCGTCGTATCTGGTCTGTGTTGCTTCTGCTCACGCTGCTGCTGAGCCCGTCTCTGGTGGCATGTAGGGCGCCTGCGCCGTCTGAGCCGCTGGCGCAGGCGGAGACCGTGCTGAGGGTTGGGAGCAAGGCTTTCTCCATGGCCGACCTCAAGGCTCTGGAGCAAGTGACGGCGGAGGCCGATGGCAAGCAGTACAGCGGCGTGCGGCTGCTGGACGTGCTCAAGGCGGCGGGTATCCAGGAGGGCAAAGTCGTCCTGTCAGCCAGCGATGGCTACTCGGCCGGTGTGGCGGTGGCCGCGCTCGACGAGCAATGCCTGCTGGCTTATAACCAAAAGGGCGGCGTGGATGCCGTCATGCCCGGCATGGACAAGGGCCTATGGGTGCGCGAAACGACCGAGATCAAGGCCAGCACCACCGGTGGCGGAGACGGCCCAGCGCCGACGCTCCAGCCTGTCACCGGTGAGACCAAAGTCGTTACCGACTCCGTCAAGAGGGAGGTCACTATCCCCAAGCAGGTGAACAGGGTGGCCTCCTTGCGCTCCGGCATTACAGAGATCATCTGCGCGCTTGGACAGAAGGACAAGATCATCGCAGTGGATGAGATGGTCCAGGCAGGCAGTTCCTACGGAGCCTTTATCACCAGCGTGCACCCCGACCTCAAGGACTGTGCATCTCCTATCGCCAGTCATGACATCAATGTCGAAGAGATGCTGCGCCTGGCGCCGGACCTCGTCCTGCATGGCGGCTATGGTCGCATCAAACAGGCCGAGGCCCTCATGAAGCAGGTCCCCAGCCTGCCGGTGGTGATCGCCCATTTCGAGACCATCGAAGACTATATGGATGATATCCGCCTCGTGGCGCAATGCGTCAACGCCGAGGAACGCGCCGAGCCATTGATCACCTGCCTGTACCAGGAACTGGACAGCACGGTGGCCAGGGTGAAGGATGTGCCTGAGAATCGGAGGGTGCGCGTCTTTTACGGCGGCCACGACATCTACCATGCCTATACACCTGGCACCTTTGAGCATTCGCAGATTGTCATGGCTGGCGGCGTGAATGTGGCGGAGAGCCTGGAGGGCTGGCTGCCAGAGGTATCGGCCGAGCAGTTGCTGCGCTGGGATCCTCAAGTGGTGGTCTTGCTCCATGGGGCCGATGTGGATGAGGTGCTCGGCGACAAGCGCCTTGCTGGCCTGTCGGCGGTGCAGAATAAGCGCGTCTATGCCCTGCCCGAAGCCAGTTGGGATTTCTCCAGCCCCCGCGCGCTCTTTTGCATCAAGTGGCTGGCCACCAAGTTCTACCCCGATCGTTTCAGTGATGTGGACATCTATGCCGAGGCTGATGCGTTCTACCAGGAGGTGTTTGGCGTCGACTATGCGGGGCCCGCTCTCACCGAAGGCGGCAGGCCCCCAGCGCCCTCAGGCCAGCGCACGATAACCGACATGAACAAGCGCCGGGTAAAGCTCCCCGCGACCGTTAGCCGTGTGGTGAGCCTGCACTCGGACCTGACCTATGCCATCTTGGGCCTTGGTGGACAGGATGTGCTGGTGGGGGTCGACAGCACCTCACCCAAGAACGCCAGGCTGGCCGGACTCTACCCGGATATGGCCAAGCTCCCCGATGTAGGCTCCTTCTTTAGCGTGAATCAGGAGAGCGTTCTGCTCACCAGGCCCGATGTGGTGTTGACCGTCGGCTGGCAGCGCGATGTAGACAAGCTCCAGCAGTCGCTGGGCGTGCCGGTCGTCTGTGTCGACTCGAACTATTACAAGGAAAGCCTGAGCTTCGTTGCCCAGGTGCTGGGAGCGGATGCCGAGAAGAAGGCCAAGGTCTTTTTGGACTACTATGATGGCAGAATCGGGGAGATTGCCAAGAAGACCGCCGCGATGCCCAAGACGACGGTGTACATCGCTGGTGGAAGTGGCCTCCTCTCTACCTATGGCAAGGAATCGACCTGGCAGTATGAGATTCAGGATGCCGGCGGCGTGAATGTGGCGGCGGACATTGCCGGTGGTGGCGCACATGAGGTGTCTGTCGAGCAGGTCATCACCTGGAACCCCGACGTGATCATCCTGGACCAGTCCTGCACCGACACAGTAGCGGACCTCATGAAGGATATGCGCTGGCAGTCGATCGCCGCGGTGAAGGACAAGCGCGTGTACCGAGCCCCCGACGGCTATGTGAACACCTTTGGGCGCCCGCACCTGGAGTCGGCGTTCGCCCGTGTGTGGCTGGCCGACAAGCTCTATCCTGGTAAGCTGGGTTTGGATATCGTGCAGGAGGCTAAGGCGTTCTACCAGGAGTGCCTGGGGTTGACCCTATCCGACAGCGATGTCAGTGGTATCCTGAACGCGGCCGATTAGTACTGCAACCGTACTTGTCATCGAGGACAGCAACGGCGTCCGGGTCCCATGCTTCGCGAACAACCGGAGCCGATCCTTAGGGGTTATTGGTGGGTTGGCGAGCCGTGGCCGCCCGCGGGCGGCCACGGCTCGCCAACCCACCAATAACCTGCCTGCGGAGATTCTGATGGCTGCAAAGGTGCGCTACAGCCGCCATAGTCGCCATCAGAATCAATGCATCCGGCCACCGCCAGAAGCAGGGGGCCGGATCGCATTTGGGAAAGAAGCTCTATGCTGCGTAATACCAGGCTGGTCATGATTCTGTTGCTGCTGTCTACCCTGGGCCTGGCCTTTATCTCGCTCTTTTGGGGGCGGTATCCCATCCCGCTCTGGACGGTGCTGCGCGTGCTGGCCTCGCGCCTGGTGCCCATCCCGGTGGATTGGCTCGACACGGTGGAGACGGTCATCTTCAACGTCCGCTTGCCCCGCATCGTGCTGGCCATGTGCGTGGGGGCCAGCCTCTCCATCAGCGGGGCGGCATTCCAGGGCATGTTCCACAACCCGCTCGTCAGCCCCGACATCTTGGGGGTCACTGCAGGGGCGGGCTTTGGCGCAGCGTTGGCCATCCTCCTCTCTGGCAGCGGGTTGGCCATCCAGCTATCGGCGCTGTTCTTTGGCATCTTGGCGGTGGCCCTGAGTTATGTCATCAGCCGCATCTACCGCACGACGCCGACGCTCATGCTGGTGCTATCGGGGATCATCGTGGGGTCGATCTTCTCCGCGTTGCTCTCTCTGGCCAAGTACGCAGCCGATCCCAACCAGAAGCTGCCCGCCATTGTCTTCTGGCTGATGGGCAGCCTGACCACAGTGGTCACCGAGGACATACTGATGGCCGGCCCGCCGATTGTGCTTGGCGTCCTGGGGTTATTGCTGATACGCTGGCGCATCAATGTGCTTTCGATGGGCGATGAAGAGGCGCGTGCGCTGGGTGTCAAGACCGAACTGCTAAAGGGGATCATCGTCGTCTGCGCCACGGCGGCGACGGCCTCGGCGGTCAGTGTATGCGGCATCATTGGCTGGGTGGGCTTGGTGGTCCCGCATGTGGGGAGGATGCTCGTCGGCCCTGATCACAAGGTGTTGCTGCCAGCCTCTTTGCTGCTGGGCGCATTCTATCTACTGCTCATCGACAACCTCGCTCGCACATTGACCTCGGCCGAGATCCCTCTGAGCATCCTGACGGCCCTTGTGGGTGCCCCCTTTTTCGCCTACATGCTGCGCCGCACACAAGGGGGGCGCGTATAAATGGATGCGCTCTTGCGCCTGAGCAATGGCGGTTTCAGCTATGGCAGGCACCAGGTCTTCTCCGGGCTGAGCCTCGCATTATGCGCGGGCGATGTCTTCTGTCTGCTCGGTCCGAACGGCTGTGGCAAGACCACGCTGTTGCGCTGTCTGAGCGGCTTGTTGGCGCTGGATGAAGGCAGAGTATGGCTGAGAGGCCAACCGCTGAGTGCACTCGATGAGATGGCGCGAGCGCGCCAGATGGGCATCGTTTTTCAGGAACACTCCAGCCCCTTCCCCTACACTGTGCTGGAGATGGTGGTCATGGGCCGCGCGCCGCACCTGTCTTTCCTGGCGACCCCCTCACAGCGTGATGTGGGAATCGCTGAGCAGGCGTTGGCTGGGGTGGGCATGACCCACCTGCGCGACAAGCCCTACACTCAGATCAGTGGTGGCGAACGCCAATTGGTGTTGATTGCGCGCGCGCTGGCACAGGAGCCGCTCGTACTGCTGCTCGATGAGCCCACATCGCACCTGGACTATGGCCACCAAATGCTCATCCTGGCAACGATTGAGCGCCTGGCCCGCACACAGGGCCTGGCGGTGATCATGGCCACGCACTTTCCCGATCACGCGCTGTTGATCGCGAACAAGGCGGCGTTGATGAAAGAGGGGGGCTTTATCGCCGTGGGCCCACCCGATCATGTGCTGACCGAAGACAACCTGCAACAGCTCTATGGCGTTCGCGTAAAGGTCTTGCCTGTGGAGGGCGACGGCATGACCTGGGCCAGGAAAGCCGTGGTGCCGCTTCTTGGCGCGCGGAGTGAGGAGTGAAGCCCTGCCGAAAAGTGGCCAAGGCCGGCGGCGTTTCGGTGCGGCGTCACACAGCTCTTGGCCGACACCATAGCGCCGCATGGGGCGTCTCGGAGCATCATGTTGACGCGCTGCTGGATGCCCCATCACTAGAGAGAGGTGCTGATGTGACCATAGTGTGTCCGTATTGTGAACGTCATTGCGTACTGGATGGAGACACTCTGGCGGCTTCGGAATCCCCAACGGGCTACTGCCGCATGTATACGGTTCAAGATGGCCGTGTCGGCGAGCGTTTTCCCCACCACTATAGCTCCATGCACGTCAGCCATATCGAGGCGGTGCCTTTCTATCACTTTCAGCCTGGCAGCCGCACCTTTATGTTGGGAGGGGCGAGCTGCAACCTGGATTGCCAATACTGCTCGAACGCTTACGTGGCACGCGCAGAGCCGGCGCCGCTGCTCTACTTTGAGCTGGCGCCCGAGCGCATCGTAGCGCTGGCGCAGCAGCATGGCTGCCACAACATCACCTTTGCCGTCAACGAGCCGACGGTGGCCTGGCCCACACTTGTGGAGTTGGCGCAGGTTGCCGCTCGGGCCGGGTTGCCCTTGGGCGTCCTGACGAACGGTTATGTGCCGGCCGAGATAGCTGAGCAGATGGCCCAACAGTTGGCCTTTGTGAGTGTCAGCCTCAAGGGGTTCAGCGATGCCTTCTACCAGCGCTATGCAGGTGTGCCTTCGGTCCGGCCGGTGCTGCGCACTATCGAGATACTGAGCCGCAGGACGCACCTGGAGGTAGTCACCCCCATCGTGCAGAGCGTCAACGATGAGGATATCCCGGCGATGGCGGATTTTATCGCGGGGCTGGATCGTAACATCCCCTGGCACCTGTTCCGCCTCCTGCCGGAGTACAAGATGGCCACGTATGAGCGCCCCTCCATCGAAGCTCTTGACCTCAAGCTGCAGCAGGTGCGCGAAAAGCTGCACTTTGTCTACTTGGGTAATTTCGTCGGCTCGCAGTGGGTCAGCACCTGCTGCCCTGCCTGCGGAGCGTTGGCCATCGAGCGCATCAGCCTGGGGGGCTGTGGTGCGAAAGCGGTGGCCTATCATCTACAGGATGGCTGCTGCGGCCAGTGTGGCTACAAGTTACCATTGGCAGGGCGGTGGGTCTCCTGGAGTTCGGAGGACAAGGTCGCATGAGACTGGGCATCATCGACGTCACAGAATGGCAGACGATTGTGGACTTTGAGACGGGGTATCCCGTCGAGGAGCGAGGGGAGCTTGTCACACTGGCGGCCGAGATCCTCAAGGCCAGCCCCTATCCGGGCGATCTGGACTTGGCTTCCAGCCGTTGGGTGACAGATACCGCTCTGCGCCTCTGGCAGCACTATCAACCGCAGTTGATGTTCCTGGACTATGCCAGCCTCTTCCTCAACTATACCTTTCGGCCCATTCCTGCAGACCAATTCAGGGCCGCTGTGCATGAGGTCTTTGCCGAAGTAGAGCGCTTTGTCAGCCAGTCTGGCTTTACACCGGTGGTGGTTGGGTTGGGCGACCTGACCCCCTTCAAGGGGTATATCGATGTTGTGCACAGCGATGGCCAGGTCGCTGCCGGGGGCATGTCGTCGCGCCACGCCGGGCTGTATGCTCCCTCGCTGCGCGATATCCAGGCGCTGCGCGACCATCCGGCTGTCGAGCGGGTGGACACGCGCGATGATTTTCGCGCCGAGCTTGGCGGATGTGACGACTTTTACCGCCGCTTCCCCGACGTTCTGGCCACAGCCAAAGAGGGCTATGCCTTCCGTGGCGTGAGCAGTGGCGCACGCCCGATCTATCGCATGCCGAGATACGAGGCTGCCGTACCGTGGTATTCTCCGCTCGAGGGAGCGGAGAAGATCACCGATGTTGCTGGGATGGTGCTCCAAGCCGCGCAAGGCCAGCGGGTGGCGCTCATCCTGGTAGAGGCCGTGGGCTGTGACACCTTCCCCTGGCCTTACCGCACGATCGAAAACTGCCATCACTGGCACCACTATACAGCGGGGGATGGGCAATATCTGACCCTGAGCTCCGGCCGGCAGTTCACCGAGCACCCCTACCCACCGGGCTATCGTTTCTACCTGGAGGACCATGAGCGCAAGCTCTACCCCTTCTCTGGCATCTATGGCCAACGGCCGACCGGCATGCTGGGGCAACGCTTCGCCGGCAGGAGCGCCGCGGTTGGCAACCGCAGCGTCCTGACACACCTCGCAGCCGGCGCGCAGATCACCGTAGAGTGCTTTGCCCGGGCACTCTATAACCAGGGCGTGATGGCGGTCTGTGAGTAGCTGGGAGGCCGTCTCTTGTTGCTTGGTCCTGCGACCTGGCGATGCTGTTCATAACCTACCAGGGAGCGCCGGCGCTCTACATGGTTGCGCGCACCGTTCGGTTGAACGATGGGGCGCTGTTGAGGAACTTGCATCGTGTCATTGCGAGTACCCCAGGGTTCGCCGAACCCTGGGGTACTCGCAATGACAGTTGCAGTTTCTGTGCTCACACATGCGCAAAGTACTCAGGGTAGCTTGGCATTGGCCCTGTGAGCGGCTGCGCCTGTGTGGCGGCAGGTGTGGAAACGTGCTATAATCTCGTCCTGTGGCAGGGGCAGGCTGCCATCAGACAGGAACGAGATGAGGACCCATGCCCGAACCAGCCGCACGAGCCCGACGCCCTTACCTCTGGTGGGTGGCCACGCCCCTGTGCCTGCTCTACGCGGCGGGCGTGTTTGCCTTCCTGGCGCTGCGACACCTCCTGCTCGAGTGGCCACCGCTGCTGCTTGTCTTTGCCTTCCTGGGGCCATGGCTGTATGCCCCGCTGCTCCTGCTGCTGCCACTGGCGTTCTTCAGCCGCGCCCGGCCGGCCATCGCCGCCTCGCTGGCGGTGCTGCTCCTCTTCCTGGGGATCTACCTGCCATTCTTCCTGCCGCGCTTTGGCGCCGCGCCCGCTACGGCCGGCGGCTCGTTGGTGGCCATGGCCTTCAACCTGGGGCCGGGCGTGTCGCAGCCTGCCGAGCTGGTGGCCGCGATTGGCGGCACCGGCGCCGGCATCGTGGCTCTGGAGGAGGTCTACCCCGAGGCGGCTGCAGCCTTTGAGGAGGAGCTAGCGCAGCGCTATCCCTATCGCCTGCTGCCGTCCGGCGGAGGCGCGAGCGGGCTGCTCAGCCGCTACCCGATTCGGGAGCACGAGTACCTGCGGCTCGCGGGGGTTGGCCGGCCTGCCCTGCGCGTGGTGCTCGACGTGGCCGGCGAAACCCTGCACGTCTTTGTGCTGCACCCCGACCCACCCATCAATGCAGCGTATGGGTCCCGCGGCCGGTTGCCGGTGCGGCTTTTTGATGAGCACCAGGAGGCGCAGATGGCCGACCTGGCGCGGCGGGCCAGGGCGCTCGCAGGGCCGGTGCTCGCTCTGGGCGATTTCAACATGAGCGACCAGAGCCGGCCCTACGTCGTCATCAGCCGGGCGCTCGGCGACGCCTTCCGCGAGGCCGGCTTCGGCTTCGGCTTTACCTTCCCTGTGAACCTGGCGCGGCGCGGCCTGGCGCTGCCCGGGCCGCTCTGGCGCATCGACTATGTCTTTCACAACGACGCCTTCTATGCCCGGCGCGCCTACGTCGGCTGCCAGGGCGGCTCGGACCATTGCTATGTGGTGGCCGAGCTGGAGCGCGTGGCGCAAGGCGCGCAGCCGTAGCGGGTTGCGCGATGGATCCCAACGGTCGCCACCGGGCCTTTTGCTTCGCATCCTCCCGGTGCAGGTCCTGTTGTTGGGGTTTTGGCAGGCTGGCGCCGCTGGCTGCCCCGCGGGGCAGCCAGCGGCGCCAGCCTGCCAAAACCCCTTGCCCAGGGCTTGAGGCCGGCCGGTCGTCAGGCATAGCACCTAGCCGGCCCCAGCCGGAGGAAGGCGTTGACAGCCCGGCTGAAGCCACATGCAGCCATTCGCGGCAGCCAGGGCGGTGTGCTATAATCCACGCAGAATGCGCCAAGGTGGCTGCCGTCACCTGCTGACGGCGCGCACACAATAGGGAGTGGGCATGGGCCAGGATTACATTCTCGCCATCGACAACGGCACGCAGAGCGTGCGGGCGCTGCTCTTCGACCTGCAGGGCAACCTGGCAGCCCAGGCACGGGTGCCGCTGGTGCCCTACGTGGCGCCGCACCCCGGCTGGGCCGAGCAGGACCCCGACTATTACTGGACCTCCCTCTGCGCGGCCTGCCGCAAGCTGTGGCAGGAGAGCGCCATCCCCAAGGAGGCGATTGCTGGGGTGGCGCTGACCACGCAGCGCGGCACAGTCATCAATGTGGACCGCGACGGCCACCCGCTGCGCCCGGCCATGGTCTGGCTCGACCAGCGGCGCACTGAGGGGCTGAGGCCGGTGGGCGGGCTGTGGGGCCTGGCCTTCCGCCTGTCGGGCATGACGGGCACGGTGGCGCGACTGCAGGCCGATGGCGAGGCCAACTGGATCCGCACCCACGAGCCCGACATCTGGGCGCGCACCCACAAGTACCTCTTCCTCTCCGGCTACCTCACCTACCGCCTCACCGGGCGCCTGGTCGACTCGGTCGGCGCGCAGGTCGGCTACGTCCCCTTCGACTACAAGGGGTTGCGCTGGGCATCAAAGTGGGATTGGAAGTGGCAGGCGGTGCCCATGGACCCCGGCCTGCTGCCCGAGCTCGTGCCGCCCACCGATCGCCTGGGCGAAATCACGCCCGAGGCCGCCGAGGCCAGCGGCATCCCCGCGGGGCTGCCGCTCATCGCCGCCGCGGCCGACAAGGCCTGTGAGATCGTCGGCGCGGGCTGCATCGAGCCCCACATTGGCTGCCTCAGCTATGGCACCACGGCGACGATCAACACCACCCACCGCCGCTACGTCGAAGTGATCCCGCTCATCCCGCCCTATCCCTCGGCCGTGCCCGGTGCCTACAGCCTGGAGGTGCAGATCTACCGCGGCTACTGGATGGTGAGCTGGTTCAAGCACGAGTTTGCCCACGAGGAGCAGCGCATCGCCGAGGAGCGGGGGATCGAGGCCGAGCAGCTCTTTGACGACCTGGTCAACCAGGTGCCGCCTGGCTCGATGGGGCTGATCCTGCAGCCCTACTGGTCGCCAGGGATCAAGGTGCCCGGGCCCGAGGCCAAGGGAGCCATCATCGGCTTTGGCGATGTGCACACGCGGGCGCACATGTACCGCGCCATCCTCGAGGGCCTGGCCTACGCGCTGCGCGAGGCCAAGGAGGCGACGGAGCGGCGCAGCCACGTGCCCATCACCGAACTGCGTGTGTGCGGCGGGGGCTCGCAGAGCGATGCCGCGCTGCAGATCACGGCCGACATCTTTGGCCTGCCCGCCTCGCGGCCGCACACCTACGAGGCCTCGGGCCTGGGCGCCGCCATCGACGCCGCCGTGGGCCTGGGGCTGCACCCCGATTTCGAGACCGCCGTGCGTGAGATGACGCGCCTCGGCCGTACCTTCGAGCCCGACCCGCGCAACCGAGAGGTCTATGACGGGCTCTATCGGCGGGCATATCTGCCATTGTATAGGCGACTGAAGCCGCTGTACGAGGAGATCAGCAAGGTCACCGGGTATCCGGGAAAGGCGTAGGGGTGAAGCATTCGGATGCACGAATCTCTCCAGGCGAGGAGCGATTCATCCGAATGCTTCACCCGTACATCCTGGAGAAAAGAGGAGAGGCGGCCCCGCGGGGCCGCCTCTCCTCTTTTCTCCAGGACTACTGGCTCAACTCTTTTCGTAGGGCTTGCCGCTGGCCGCGGGGCCGACCGTCTTGCCCACAATGCCGCCGAGGACGACGAGCGTGAGGATATAGGGCAGGCTCATCAGCAGCTCGCGCGGCACGGGCAGCAAGCCCGTGGGCTGCGCCGAAATCTGAAAGGCCTCGGCAAAGCCAAAGATGAGGCAGGCGAGCAGCGCCCCGGCTGGGTTCCAATTGCCGAACACCGTCGCCGCCAGCCCCATAAAGCCGCGGCCGTTCGTCACGGTAGTGGCGAATTGGGGCACCTTGCCGATGGTGAGGAAAGCGCCGCCGAGGCCGGCCAGCATGCCGCCGATAATCACACCCGCGAAGCGCATGCGCGCCACATTGACGCCCACCGTATCGGCTGCGCGCGGGTGCTCGCCGACGGCGCGCAGGCGCAGGCCAAAGCGCGTCTTGAAGAGCAGCACCTGGAACAGCACCACCAGGATGAGTGCCACGTAGGTCAGCAGGCTGTGTTTGCCGAGCACAGGGCCGATGATGGGCAGGCCGGCGATGAACGGCAGGGTCACGTCGGGCAAGGGGGGCACCAGCCCCGTGTCGCCATAGTGGCCCGGCCAGATGTAGGGGATGATCAGCCGCGGCACGCCCAGGGCCGCGATGTTGATCGCGGTCGCGGCGACGACCTGATTGACCTTGACCGTCACGCTCAGATAGGCGTGCAGGAGGCCCAGTAGCCCGCCCATGGCCATGGCCAGGAGCAACCCCACCCAAGGCCCCCAGAAGTGCGACCCCACGACGGCTGCAAAGGCACTGAGCAGCATTGTGCCTTCGATGCCGATGTTGACCACACCACTCCGCTCCGACATGACGGCCGCCAGCGCAGCAAAGACCAGCGGCGTGGCGATGCGAAGTGTCGCGGCCAGCAAGGAAAGGTTAAGTACGCTGCTCCAACCCTGCACTGCTCGTGCCTCCCTTCGTCGCGACGGCCGTCGTTTTGCGTGAGCGGATGAGCACCATCAGGAAAATGATGAGTGCGGTGATGACGAGCACCGTATCGCGGCTGACATCGGCCACGCCCTGAGTGGCGGTAAAGCCGGCACTCAAGGCGCCGAACAGCAGCGCGGCCAACGCAGTGCCCACCGGATGCAGCCCCCCCAGGAGCGCCGCGGCGATGGCATCCCAGGCATAGCTGGCAGAGAGATCCTGCGAGAAGCGATAGTTCACAGCCAGCACTTCGATGGCACCGGCCAGGCCGGCCAGGAAGCCGCTGATGGCCATGGTGACGACGATGCTGCGCGCCACGCGGATGCCGCCATACTCGGCGGCGCTGGCGCTGAGGCCCACGGCGCGGATCTTGTAGCCCAGGCGAGTGCGGAAGAGCAGGTACCACACGACGACGACGCAGGCCAGGGCGATGAGGACGCCCGCGTGCAGACGGGCATCGCTCCAGAGGCGCGGCAGGCGCGCCGATTCCAGCACCGGCGGCGAGGCTGGGATGAGGCCGGGCGCCTTCATGGGCCCTTTGGGGCCGACGATCCACGACTTGAAGTTGATGACGAGATAGTTCATCAGCAGCGTTGTGATCACTTCGTGCATGTTGAGCCGGGCCCTGAGATAGCCGGCGATGGCCGACCAGACCACACCCAGCGCTGCGCCGGCCAGCAGGGCCAATGTCACGTGGAGCAGTGGCGGCAGGCCCTGGATCCAGTAGCCGACCCAGGCCGCACCCATGGCACCGAGCAGGATATTCCCTTGCGCGCCGAGGTTAAAAATGCCGCAGCGGAAAGAGATGGCGACCGACAGGCCGGTGAGGATCAGTTGCGTGCCATAGTAGAGCATCTCGCCGAGGCCACGGCGGCTGCCAAGCACTCCCTGCCAGAAAGCGCCATAGGCAACAAAGGGCTCGCTGCTGGTCACAGCCAGGATCAGCGCGCCCGCCACCAGCCCCAGAGCGACGGCAATCAGCGACAGCGCCAGCTCGCTCTCAGTGATGCGGCCCCACAGGCTGCGCACCCGGTCACGCGTGGCCATGCTGTTCCTCCTTGGACCCGGCCAGGGCACCGGCCATCAAGAGGCCCAGCATCTCTTCGGTGGCCTCAGCGGCGGCCACGGTCCCCTGGATGCGCCCCTCGAACATGACGATGATGCGGTCGCTCAGGTCCATGATCTCGCTCAGCTCCGATGAGACCAAGAGCACCGCCTTGCCCTCACTGCGCTGGCGCACCAGTTGCTGGCGCACAAACTCGGTGGCCCCCACGTCGAGGCCGCGCGTGGGCTGCGCAGCGATGAGCAGCTTGGGGTGGCGCTCGAACTCGCGGGCCAGGACGACCTTCTGCTGGTTGCCGCCGGAGAGGGCGCGGGCCTGGGTCTCGATGGAGGGCGCGCGCACATCAAAATCCGCCATGAGGCGCTTGGCGGTCTGGCGGCCCAGGTCATAGTCCAGGTTCATCCCCTGGGCGTAGGGTGGCATATCCTGGAAGCCCAGGAGCATGTTCTCGAGCAGCGAGAACTCGAGCACTAGGCCGCGCTGGTGGCGATCCTCGGGGATGTGGGCCACACCGGCGCTAAAGAGGTCGCCGGGCCGGCGGTTCGTCAACTCCTGGCCGCTGACGAGGACCTGCCCACCCTCTGCATGGCGCAGGCCGGTGAGCACCTCGACCAGCTCGCTCTGCCCGTTGCCCTCCACACCGGCCACGCCGACAATCTCGCCGGCGTGCACCTCGAACGAGATGCCGTCGAGGGCCACGAGGTTGCGGTTATTGCGGGCACGCAGCTCACGCACCTGCAGTACGGGTGGCCCGGGCGCCACGGCGGGCCGGTCCACATGGAGGAACACCTCGCGGCCCACCATCATACGCGCCAGGTCAGCCTCGGTGACGCCACGGGCGCTGCGCGTGCCGATGGCCTTGCCGTCGCGCAGCACGGTCACGCGGTCACAGATAGTGAGCACCTCGGGCAGCTTGTGGGTGATAAAGATGATCGTATGGCCCTGGTCGCGCAGTGTGTGCATAACCTCGTAGAGCTCTTCGACCTCCTGCGGGGTCAGCACGGCGGTCGGCTCGTCGAGGATGAGGATCTGGGCCTCGCGGTAGAGTGCCTTGAGGATTTCCACTCGCTGTTGGATGCCGACGGGAATATCCTGAACGCGGGCGGTGGGATCGACCTTGAGGCCGTAGCGCGCCGAGAGTTCGCGGACCTTGGCCTCGGCGCCGGCCATGTCGAGGAATGGCCCCCGCGTCAGCTCAGCGCCCAGCACGAGGTTCTCGGTGACGGTGAACACCGGGATGAGCATAAAGTGCTGGTGCACCATGCCGATGCCCCTGGCGATGGCGTCGTGGGGGCTGGCAAAATGCACCGGCTCGCCGCGCACGAGGATTTGGCCGCCGTCGGGGGGGTAGAGACCGTAGAGGATGTTCATCAGGGTCGTCTTGCCCGCGCCGTTCTCGCCCAGGAGGCCGTGGATCTCGCCTTGTTCGATGCTCAGGTCGACGCCGTCGTTGGCCACCACGCCGGGAAAGCGCTTGGTGACGCCGCTCATCGCTATGATCGGTGCCAATACTCCTCCTCCCCCCAGAAGAAGGGGGTTTTGGCGGGCCGGCGTGGTGGCGCAGGCATCCCCGCCTGCGCGGGCTACGCAGGCGGGGACGCCTGCGCCACAGGAGCCGGCCCGCCAAAACCCCCTCAGAAAGCCGTGCTACAGGGACGGCGGGGTGAACGCGGTGAACTCGTCCTCGGTGGCGGGCACGGTGAACTCGCCCTTCTTGACGCGCTCCTTCAGCGCGTTTGCCTTGTCGAGGACATCCTTGGGCAGGGTCTTTTCGCTCGAGGGCGAGATGTCGATGCCGCCCTCGGCGATGCCGCGGGTGACGATGCCGCCCTTGAACTTGCCTTCGGAGACAGCCTTGCAGGTCTCATAAACGGCCACGTCGACGCGCTTCATCATCGAAGTGATGACGTTGTCGGGCGCCAGCGCGTACTGGTCGGTATCGACGCCGATAACCTTCTGGGCGCGCTTCTTGGCCGCGTTGATCACACCCAGGCCCGAGCCACCGGCGGCCTGGTAGATGATGTCGGCCTTCTTGTCGTACTGGCCGTTGGCCATTTCCTCGCCCAGGGCCGGGTCGCCAAAGCTGCCGACATAGCTGACGAGCACCTGGCAGTCAGGGTTGGTGGTCTTGACGCCGGCGCGGTAGCCCACCTCGAACTTTTTGATGAGCTCGCCTTCCATACCGCCGACAAAGCCGACGACATTGCTCTTGGTCATCAGGCCGGCGATGGCGCCCACGAGGAACGAGCCGTCCTGCTCCTTGAAGAGGAGGCAGGCCACGTTGTCCGCGGGGACGACCGAGTCGACCAGCGCAAAGTTGACCTTGGGATACTTGGCCGACACTTCGGCGACGGCATCGGTGAGCAGGAAGCCAACGCCGACGACCAGGTCGGTCTTCTGCTCGGCCAGGGTGGTCAGGTTGGGCACGTACTGCGAATTCTCGCGCGACTCGACGACCTTGGCCTTGCCGCCCAGGTCCTTCTCGGCCTTCTGCAGGCCCGCCCAGGATGTGTCGTTGAAGCCCTGGTCGCCCAGGCCGGCCTGGTCAGTGACCATGCCGAAGGTCTTGGTCGTGGCGGCGGGGGCGGCGGGGGTGCAGGCGCTGATCACCAGCGCGAGCACGGCCAGGCCGACCATCACTCTGGCGATTCTCATGGTGGAGTCCCTCCTCTGAGATGGGTGCCTCGTAGCCGAGGCGGCGGTCAACAGTGGTTCCGGCCGGTAGGTGCTCTCTCGATAGGCGTAAGAGCTCTCTCACCTCCTTGCCATGCTGCGGCAGCAAGCGGAAAGCCCGATGGACGATGCCCAGACACTATGCCAATGATACACCCTTTGGGCCGCTTTCGTCCAATATGGCCCTGACGCATGCGGATTGTTCGGAGCGCTATACTCTGCTAAGGATACAACCGTATGGCTCGAGAACCAGGCCATCCGGGTCTCATGCCTCGCGCATGACCGGAACTGAACCTTTTAGGGGGATTGTCGGCTGGGTGGCTGGCCCGTGGCCGCCCACAGGCGGCCACGGGCCAGCCACCCAGCCGACAATCCCCCCCCTTTCGGGCCATGGCCGGGGGGAAGCGCAGCGGGTCAGCCGGCAGCCACCTGGGTCGTCTGCAGTTGCCCGCACCAAGAACGTCTGCAATGCTAGCGGCGCCTGCGCATGCACAAAGCCACGGCTACCGCCCCGGGCAGCATGGCGGTGGCGCAGAGCTGGCTGAAGAACTGGTTGAGCTGCGTCTCGAGCCAGGCCAGGAACTGCTGCTCGGCGCTCGCCAGCCAGGCTTCGAAGCGCTGGGTCAGCTCGGCCTGCTGCTTCTGCCACCACTCGTCGAGGCGCGCGGCCAACTCGGCCTGCCACTTTTGCCACCACTCGTCGAAGCGGCGCTGCAGGCTTTCCCAAAAGCTCTCTGAGGGCGGGGGTGGTTCGTCGGGCGGTGGCTTCGTGTCGTCCTCTGAGCCGATAGGACTGTCGCCGAAGAAGGCCAGAATGCCGTTGGCGATGCCCAGGGCTGCCTTCGGCTGGTCGTGCACCAGGATCTGCTGGTCCTCGGGGGTAGTCAGCCAGCCCATCTCGACAATGGCGGCCGGCGTCTGGCGGTCGATATAGGTGAACGAAAAGTGCCGGGTCATGTCTTGGGTGATCGTCGTGTCAGGCGCCTTGGGCATGCCCGTCGCCTTCATGTACTCGGTGAGCAGGCTGCTCACGAGTCTATCATCTGCATCCGCCATCTTCGTCAAGTCATAGTGCGCAACCTTGACGCCACGAATGGTATGGTTCTTGTCGTTGCCGTCGCAGTGCAGCATCACAAAGGCATCAGCCGTGTAGCCGGGCGGGGTGGTGGCGGGCAGTACCTCCACGGTGTACTTGGGGCTCTTGTCCCTGAGTTTTTTCGCTGCCATCTCGGCGACGTTGAGCGCCACCCGCCATTCGGTTTCGCCGCCGCCCGATGTTCCGGTTCTGTTGTGGAGATGCGCCAGCTCGGGGGGCAGCTCGTTCTGCTTCCAGTGCCCGGCCTGGATGGCCACCTTCCTGCCGCTGCCCTGGGCGGGCGGGGCAGGGCTCTGTGGAGGGGGTGCGGGCGCGGCGCCGAGTGCGTGGCTACGAGAAGGGATGAACAGGCAGAGGGCCAGCAGAAGGAGGACGATCCCTCTACGCCGGAGCAGGATTGCCGAGTTGGCATGATGGCTACCTTGAGTCATGGTGATTGCTCTCCGCAGTGGCGCCTTTGTGCAGAGGTGCACGGCAGGGATTGCCAATCCGCTGCTCGCCGCCGTGTCGTGACCGTGACAGTGGTCAGGCTGGAGCCGAACTTGTCATGATTCTACAATGCTTATGCAGACTCTGTCAAGCAGAGCATCCAGGCGGGGTACATCCATGATGCGCGAGTTCACTGCTAGGCCCAATACATTTCAAATAACGGGTGCATCGTAGTAACGACTTTAGTCGTCGTCACACAGTCGCCTGCGACTGCCAGCGGTCGTGACGCTTGTCGCTCGGCGCGCCGGGGCTAAGCAGGCGGCGCAGCGATGCCGATTTGGCCGCCACTGTGAAGACGACCAAAGTCGTTACTACGGTCGCCACCCTATTCGAAGGGTATTGCTGCTAGGCCGCGAACCGGCGCCTGATGTACTCCAGCGCCGGCGGGTCGATGAGGCCCTTTGCCACATCGACGCGCTCCTCCAGGTTCTCGGTGCCGGTAAAGGCGGCAAAGGCGGCCTGTGTCGCCGCGCTCCAGGCGCCGTCGGGCTCGCCCTGGTAGTAGCCCAGGCGGGCGAGCAGCGCCTGCAGCTCGGCAGCGAGGGCGTGGTCGATGGTCAGGCGCTCTTCGGGCCGGCTGGCGCCGAAGAAGAGGTGGTGCAGTTGCAGCAGGTTGCCCAGCTCGACGACGGGGTCGGGGTGGTCGTCGACGCGCAAGTCGACGTAGCGGTCGTTGTAGCCGCCATAGCTGCCGCCGGGCTTGACCACCAACAGCGCCGCCGACTGCCGGCCGCGGCGGTCGCCGCCCGCGCGGTCGCCGGCGAGCAGCGCGGCGTGCAGGCGGTCGGCCAGCTCGCCGGTGGCGTGCTCGTAGGCCGTGGCGATGGCGCGCACCACGCCCTCGCCGGCGAGGATGTTGCCCTGTATGGCGAAGCCGTCGCCGGTGAGGCCGCCGGCCCAGGGCATGCAACTCGCGCCGGTGAAGGTGGTCGCCCGGCCCTGTGCGTCGACCAGCCCGGCCTGGCGGTGCTCGCGGCCCTCGTCGGCGGCGGTGAGCCGCGCCAGCGCCTCGGCCGCCGGCAGGCCCTGCGCCAGCAGCGCGAGGCCGTCGGCACCGTACGAGAGGTTGGCCAGGCTCTGCGTGGCCACGGCGCCCACGCCGGCGCGGGCATAGGGCACCACCGCGCCCACGGCCAGGAACTTGCTGGCCACGGCGACGCCCCAGCTCCCCTCGCCGGGGTCGTGGGCGACGATGGAGAAAGTGTGGATGGCAGGCGGAGCAGACACGGGATACCTCCTGTTGACTGGGCGCGAAAGGCACGAAACACCACGAAAGGGCGCGAAAGGCGCGAAGGAGGGGCCGCTTGCATGTACTGCAGCTCAATCAAAGGCATGGAGGGCACGGCTCCTCTTTCGCGGCCTTTCGTGGTGTTTCGTGCCCTTTCGTGCCTTTCGCGCCTCACGTTCCTACGGCACAATCACGGTCCGGACGTCGCCTCGGAACTCGTCGAGGGCGTCGAGGACCGCGTTCACGGCGGCTGCGTCGAGGGGCACGGTGCGGGCGACGACCTGCGAGAGGTCGAGCCGGCCGCGGCGGGTGAGCTCGAGGAGCAGCGGCAGCTCTTGCAGCAGGTGGTCGTTGGAGCCGATGATCTCGGCTTCCTTGCCCAAGAGGTCGCGGTAGGTATCGACCGCCAGCGGCTGGCGGCCGATGCCCACGATCACCGCCCGGCCCAGTGGGGCGAGGGCGCGCACGGCCTGGTCCATGGTCTGCGGCAAGCCGATCAGCTCCAGCGCCACATCGACGCCGCGGCCGCCGGTGAGCCGTGCGAGCTCGGCCACGGGGTCGGCGCGGCCGGCGTGCACCGGCGTCGCCCCATAGCGCGCGGCGAGCGCGAGCTTGGCCTCGTTGATATCGACGGCATAGACCTCGAGCGCCCCCATGGCCTGCCCGAGCTGCACGGCCGACATGCCCAGCCCGCCCGCGCCAAAGACGGCCAACGTCTCCCCGGCGGCCAGGCGGCCCTTGCGCAGGGCGTGCAGCGCGGTGGCCGAGGAGCACATGAGCACGGCGCCGTGGGCGAAGGGGATCTCCTCGGGCAGGGGCAGCAGGCTGCGCGCGGGCACGGCCACGTACTCGGCATAGCCGCCATCGCGGTGCTTGCCGAGCATGGCGCCCTGGGGGCAGAATTGCTCGCTGCCGCGGCTGCAGTAGGAGCAGTCGCCGCAGGTGGCCAGGTAGTGGGCGCAGACGCGCGCGCCCGGCTGCAGCCCGGTGACCCCCGCGCCCACCGCCTCTACCACACCGGCCACCTCGTGGCCCAAGGTGAGCGGCAAGGGGCCGGCCGGCGAAGTGCCGGCGCGATAGTGGGCGTCGGAGTGGCAGATGCCGGCCGCCCGCACGCGCACCAGCGCCTCGCGCTCGCCCGGCACGGGGATGGGCACCTCGTGCCGCTCGAGCGGCCGGCCGACCTCGACCAGACGGATTGCCTTCATACCTCCCCCCTTCCAGCAAGTGGAATCACCCGGAGCGGTGACCGGGCTTGACGCTACGCGCTACTCCGGTGCTGAACCCCTCCTGGTGCGGGGCCGGGTGAGTGCAGAGCAGAGCGCCCGGCTGTTGCCAGGATGTCTCGGGTGGCAGGCCAACTCTCCGGCAGCCTGCTAGCTCGCCGGTGCTGTCAATGCCTCGATGACGCGGAAGGGGTCGCTGGCGATGACGCTGGAGGCATAGAGCTCCATGGCACCGATATCGGAGGTGCGGTTGGTCAGGTCACCGCGGTCGACGATGCGCACCAGCGCCGGAAAGTCGCTCCAATCCTCCTGCACAGCGTCGATGGGCCGCAGGTAGACGGCCACGTTAAAGCTGCGCACGCCGAGCCGGTGCACCAGGGCGTCGAGCGTGCGGTAGAGGGCGCCGGCCATGTCGTGGTCGAGCCGTTTGCCGATGAGGAGTATCTCTTTCTCCTTCACCGGCGTCAGATGGGCCAGCACCTGGGCGGTGCCGTAGGCGGTGGCCAGGCCCAGCGAGCGGTGCGCGGCCACGAGGTCGTCGAAATAGCTCGTGCCGTGGGCCACGCCATAGAGCAGGGCGGCGCGGCGCAACGCCTCCACGCGGGCATAGTGGATGCCGCGGCTGAGGGTCATTTGGGCGTGGCCGTGGATGATCGACGCCCCGGCGCGCCAGAGGCCGTTCCACATGAAGAAGAAATAGCGCGCGGCGTTGTCGGCGTTGTGCGCCTTGCGCGCCCAGGCCAGCGCCGTGTGGAGCGCGTCGGCGACACTTTCCTCGCTGAAGGCCAGGGGGTTGTGCTCGTCAAAAATGACCAGGCCATGAAAGCCGTCGTACTTGGCAATGTTCGAGGCGGTGATGCAGCGCTTGCCCTTCACGCGGCCAAAGACGTCGGCAGGCGTGCCCGTCTCGGGGTGGCAGAAGGGGTCGCCGGCCTTGGCAATCTCGGCCTCCACCTCGGGGTTGCCCCGCGCCTCCATGGGCCGGCTGGCGCGCAGT
>ERZ795049.1599-NODE-1599-length-29026-cov-7.530979_pt1 | contig 29026 bp, 19 predicted proteins | sample MGYA00375133_ERZ795049 | MGnify/ENA primary metagenome ERZ795049 (study PRJEB30178, sample SAMN05720147) | activated sludge metagenome | isolation source: anaerobic digester from wastewater treatment plant | place: Japan | collected 2015-04-20 ... | reverse complement strand
TTTATAACCTATGTTCACGAAAGAGAAGCACCGGAGCGCCTCAATCTTGGGAAAGAAACCTATGATTCACGGAAAGAACGATTTGTGAGCCGTGCAAAAAGTATATTGGACTACGCAAAAGAACAAAATGTATGTCGCAATCAGTTGCTGCTCAGTTATTTCGGTGAGAAAAATACTAAGCTGTGCGGACAATGTGATGTCTGCTTGAAAAAGCAAGAACAGCAGGTGACTGATGCTGATTTTGATAAAATCCGAATGGCTGTTCTGAAAGCATTAACCGACACTGCTCTTACTCCGGAAGAACTTGTCCAAAAACTTGCTCCCTTCAAGAAACAAAAAGTGCTTCAGGTGATTCGTTTCTTACTGGATAACGGAGTGTTGAAACAAACCCTACCTCATAATCGTCTGCACCCTGTCCGGACCAACTGATACAATTTTAATAGGTACTTCTAAAGTTTCTTCCAGGAAATTCAAATAAGTACGAAATGCTTCCGGAAATTCGCTTTCAGAGCGTACTCCCGACATATCCTTTTGCCAGCCTGGTAATTCAGTGTAGACAGGTTCCAAATCTCCTTCAATTGAAAATGGAAATTCTTTCACGGTTTTACCATCAATTTTATAGGCAATACAAGCCTTGATGGTAGTGAGAGTGTCTAACACATCACTTTTCATCATAATCAATTGTGTTACACCGTTAATCATGACAGCATATTTCAAGGCAACCAGGTCAATCCAGCCACAGCGGCGCGGGCGACCGGTTACCGAACCAAACTCATTACCCCTCTTGCGCATCAAATCACCAATTTCATCATGGAGCTCAGTGGGGAAAGGTCCGCCACCCACACGCGTACAATAAGCTTTAAAGATACCATACACTTCGCCGATATAACGGGGTGCAACACCTAATCCTGTGCACGCGCCGGCACAAATGGTATTGGATGAAGTCACAAAAGGATAGGAACCGAAGTCAATGTCAAGCATGGTTCCTTGTGCTCCTTCGGCTAAAATCTTTTTGTCGCTCTGAATCGTTTTATTGATCAGATGTTCGCTGTCAATCAATTCAAATCTCCTGAGGCATTCAATACCTTCAAACCAATCCTTTTCAAGTGCAGAGAGGTCATATTCAAAATTATATTGATCCAATATGGCTCTATGTCTGTCAACTGCCGCCTGATATTTTGCTTTGAAATCATGAAAAATATCACCTACTCTTACGCCACGGCGTCCGATTTTGTCGGTATAAGTCGGGCCTATTCCTTTACCGGTAGTTCCTATCTTACCGGCTCCTTTAGCTTCTTCAAAAGCCTGATCTACCAATCGGTGGGTAGGTAAAATCAAATGTGTTTTTTTGGAGATTTTCAGTCTGTCAGTCAGCGTATGACCGGATTTTTCCAATGCTTCCACCTCAGCTTTAAATAAAGCGGGATCGAGCACAACACCATTTCCAATAACATTGATCTTATCACCTTGAAAAATTCCTGAAGGAATGGATCTTAAAACGTATTTTTCTCCTTCAAATTCAAGCGTGTGCCCCGCATTCGGTCCCCCCTGAAAACGTGCAACTAAGTCATAGTAAGGAGTTAATACATCAACTACTTTTCCCTTGCCTTCATCACCCCATTGGAGACCTAATAAAACATCTACTTTCATACGATTAATTATAATTTTATTATTTATTTTTTTTCATACATTTTTTACAAACTCCATACACATAGAGGGAGTAATGAGTACTGTCAAATCCGGCAAACATCTTGGATTGGACGGCTTTTCTTATCTTTTTATCGGTAAACTCTTTGACATGTCCGCAAATTGTACAAACCGCGTGATTGTGAATGGTGGTGCCTATGGATTTTTCATATTCCGCCGGCTGTCCATCAAATTGATGTTTGATGAGTAAGCCTGCTTCTAAAAGCAAGTCGAGTGTATTATACACTGTTGCCAGGCTTACACGATATTCGTCAATCATACTGTTATACAAGGTTTCTGCATCGAAATGCTTGTCGAAGGTGTAAATTTTTCTAAGGATGGCAAACCTCTCAGGTGTCCTGCGATGCTTACGTTGTACTAAGAACTCCGTGAATATATTGCTGGCAATTATGGAATCTTCCTTCATCGAAAAAATAAAAACCAGACAAAGATAAGTTATTTTTTTAAAAAAGCTTGCAAATCAAATCATGCAGTGTTATCTTTGCAGCTCAAAAATACGGTGGACATAGCTCAGCTGGTTAGAGCGTCGGATTGTGGTTCCGAAGGTCGCGGGTTCGAATCCCGTTGTCCACCCTAATGAAGCTTGACTGCTTTAAAAATATCCACAAATTCATAGCCTTCCCTTTTTAAGTCCATCAACAAGTTTTCAAGGTGTTTGTAGAGCTTGTCCTTTCTTGCCGGATTAGTTCCGTAATTGAATTGCAGGATATAACCGTTTAAGCCCGATTTGTCTTCCACTTGCATAATTTTGTTCAGGATGTCCCTGCTGGAGTAATAGTGCTCTCGCATCTCCGGGAAGGTGTAATCTAAATTGGAATCGGTGCCCGGCGTTGAGCGAATGATGTGAATTCCGACTTCTTTACACCAAAAACTAATGTTGTCGTCGTATAATTCAAACGGAGGATTGAAAAAAGGCGCTTGTTGTTTGCTGATGCCGTGTTTTTTTAGCGCTGCATAATTTTCTTTTAAATCGTTTAAAAAAACCGTTTTGTTCAAATCTGATTTTAATGATTTATCCCAGTCGGTCAGTTGAAAATAATGATTACCGGCAGGACCGATATAATGGCCTTGTGATTTTAGTTTCTTTATTTGTCTCTTTGCCTTCGATTTCCTTAGGAAATCCCCTGAGAAGAAGAAAGCGGCTTTGACATTGTGTTTTTTCAAAGTTGATGCAATTTTCCTGAAACCGTCGTCGTATTGGTGTGCTGTAAATGTAATCAGAATTTGTTTTTGATCAGGATTGAAACGGTTGATGCCACCCAAGTCATAGTGGTTATAATTAAAAAGATAATCACGCTCAACAGAAGATGCCCGCGCTGCCAGCAACTGTATCAGTCCGGCAGAAGCGTCAATATTGGGTTGGTTGGTGACATGATCATTGACATGATCGTGATAAACAGCCCATTCAGTTTGATGTCTTTCATAAGGGCCATCAAAACTGAGTCCGTCGATCTCCGAATCTTTCAGACAGGTATTATTGACTGCACCGCTTACCACGGCACCAACTGGTATTTGATCTGTTTCTATGTAACTTTTGATGTGAGGATGTGAAGGTGTAGTGCCGGTATCAGGCATACCGGTAACCATAGAGATCCCCCAGGGATTACAACCGAAAATCCAGTTAAAAAGAGATTCTTCCAAATCAACGAATTGATGGTCGTTTGTTAATTGCTTGTAAATTAAACACATATTGTGTAGGGCAATGATTTTATTGTTTGAGTTTTCTGAAAAATTTACTCCGATGTTAAAAGGATTATCTTGTGCAATAAGGCGGGCACGTTGTAAACTTACCATGATGTTGTGCAGATAATCTTTTTTTATTTGAGGATTTTCTATTTGCAACAAAAGATATGGACTCCAATTGACGTAAGGATAGAATCGCAATGCCGGGTCACAAGCTGTAAACAGCCATGGGGGAACCGGTTCCGATGTGCCATAAGTAACAGCATCTTTCAGGTATTGCTTGTTGTAGGTCAGAAAATACAGTTGTGTTGCGGCTAATTGCATGTCATCTCTCCAGTTTTCTTCTTGAAGACCTTCGATGATTTCAAACAAGTCCTCAACGACTTCCTGTTCTTCAGCGTACCGGTATATTTGTTCAGCCTTATTTGCCAGTCGATCAGCAAATGCTGTGTCAAAACTTTTACAAACCTGTGCTCCCAAAGCAAGTGCTGCAACTAATTTTCCGTTTATTGCAACAGGTGTACTTTCATATTGTATTTTTGAAAGCCACTCCAGTCCCCAATTGGCCTCATCCAAAACATCAGGAATGCCATTGGGTTTCCTTTCTCCTTGAAGGTCATAGGCATCAATAAAAATATCCGGATAGTTGCTATAAGCAAATAACAACTGATAGGTCACACTCGCATTGACAGAGGCGTTCCTGTTTTTGTTCGAAGCATCGTACCACCAACCTCCGGATACATTGTTGCCAATCCGTCGCGAACGCAAATAAGTAAGTAGTTGATCTGTCGTGTGAGCAAAATGATGCTTGTTGATGAAAAAGATGGGGGAGTAGGTGTCACCGGTTTTGATGTAAAAAGCTCCGGTCTGTTTAAAAACACTAAAATCTAAAGTGTAGTTACTGTTGAATTTGTCAAATTCACCCCAATGGCTTACTGTGTTGAATTGTCCGCAAACTTCATTTGTGAGCGCGTCGTGTATGGTGAAGTCCTTGACTGTGATGTCGGATTCACTGATTAAAATTGCTTGCTTGGCAGCTTCGGGAAGATACCCTAATTGATTGACCCTGACCCTTGTTCCTGCACCTATGACCTGAAAAGAGAACAGGACAGCAGCAAGGATGATGTTGACATATTTCCTAATCATAAAGCAAATGAAAATGTTGACAAATTTATGTAAATTCTGCTTGTAAAGCAAATGCCCGATAATATCAAAAAAAATATTACTTTTGCAGTCGGTAACTACTTAAAGGTGTATACTTCTTTGGTATGTTCACGATCCTTTTATTGGTAATAGGAAAAATGATTTAACATGAAGGTATTAAAATTCGGCGGAACTTCCGTTGGCTCGGCACAGAGGATGAAAGAGGTCACAAAATTGATTTGTGATGGTCAACAAAAAATAGTGGTTTTGTCGGCTATGTCGGGTACAACCAATAGTCTGATTGAAATTGCAGATTATTTTTACAAAAACAATCCTGCAGGTGCCATTGAGCGTATCAATCTCTTAGAGCAAAAATACGAACAAGATATAGAGGGTTTATACTCAAGTGCGAAGTATAAAGAGAAAGCTAAAGAATTGATCGGTGAACATTTTGATTATTTACGTACTTTTTCGCAGGCTGTATTTACCATTTTTGAAGAGAAAGTGATATTGGCTCAGGGAGAGCTTATTTCTACAACCATGTTTCAGTTGTATTTGGAAGAAATAGGTGAAAACTCTGTTTTGTTGCCTGCATTGGATTTTATGAAGATAGATAAAAATGCAGAGCCTGATATGGCTTTCATCACTGAAAATCTGAACCAAGTATTAGCTGAAAACCCAGGTAAACTATATTACGTAACACAAGGGTATATTTGCAGAAATTTTTATGGAGAAATAGATAATCTGCAACGTGGTGGTAGTGATTATACTGCGTCTTTGATTGGAGCAGCCATCAAGGCGGAGGAAATTCAGATTTGGACGGATATTGACGGCTTACATAATAATGATCCACGTTTTGTACAAGGCACGAAGCCGGTACGTTTTCTCAATTTTGATGAAGCTGCAGAGTTGGCTTATTTTGGTGCTAAAATTCTGCATCCTACCTGTATCTTACCGGCAAAGCTGAATAATATTCCGGTCAGACTTTTAGATGTGTTGGAACCTCAATTGCCCGGAACATTGATCTCATCTAAAAGTAAAAAGTCTGCCATTCAAGCGGTTGCAGCAAAAGACGGCATTACTGCCATCAAAATTAAATCCGGCAGGATGCTGTTGGCTTACGGTTTTTTGAGAAGGGTATTTGAAGTTTTCGAGTCCTATCAAACCCCAATTGATATGATCACAACTTCCGAAGTGGGTGTTTCCGTTACCATTGATAATACGAAACATCTCAGTGAAATTGTGGACAATTTGAAAAAATTAGGTTCTGTAACTGTGGATGAGGATATGGTAATTGTATGCGTGGTAGGCGATTTGCGACCCAATAATTTTGCCCTGCAAGCCAAGGCTGTTGCTGCTTTGCAAGATGTTCCCGTGCGCATGATATCATACGGCGGCAGCAACTACAATATTTCATTCCTTGTCAATGCAAAAGACAAAAAACCGGCACTGCAAGCTCTGAGCGATGCATTGTTTAATTCATGATTGATACAATTTTTCCCATACGTCAGTTCAAGCACCTAACAACTCCTTTTTACTATTATGATTTAGAGGTGTTGCGTGCTACCATAGATTCTGTCAAGCAGCAGGTTGACGGTAATCCTTTCCGGGTGCACTATGCCTTGAAAGCCAATGCCAATCCCAAATTGCTGAAAATCATAAAGGATATGGGATTCGGTGCGGACTGTGTAAGTGGCGGTGAGGTGCAAGCTGCTTTAGATGCCGGTATAGCTGCGGATAAAATTGTTTTTGCCGGTGTGGGTAAAGCTGATTGGGAAATCAATCTAGGCATTGATCAGGGGATTTTTTGTTTCAATGTGGAATCCTTGCCGGAGTTGGAAATCATCCATGAACTTGCTACCCAAAAAAACAAAACAGCCAAAGTAGCTTTGCGCATCAATCCGGATGTTCAGGCAAAAACACATGCATACATCACTACCGGTTTGGAGGAAAATAAATTCGGCATCAATTTGTCGGAGCTTGATGAGGTGCTGCAAAAGGTAAAAGTTTTACGAAATATTGCCCTGATTGGCATGCATGTGCACATTGGGTCACAAATAACAGATATGTCTGCTTATGCAGATATGTGTGGAAAGATCAATGAGTTGCAATTATATTTTGAAAACAAGGGATTCAAACTAAAACACATCAATGTAGGAGGAGGCTTGGGTGTCAACTACGAACAACCGGATGCACACTTGATACCGGATTTCGAATCTTATTTCAGGGTGTTTCGGGAAAAATTAAATCTCAGGCCCGGGCAAATCGTACATTTCGAATTGGGACGCTCTATAGTAGCGCAATGTGGCAGCTTGATTTCAAAGGTTTTATACATCAAAAAAGGCAGCACCAGGCAATATGTCATTTTAGATGCCGGCATGACTGAATTGATACGTCCCGCTTTGTATCAAGCCTATCACCATATACAAAACCTGTCTTCCGGGTTGCCTGCACAAACTTATGATGTAGTCGGTCCCATCTGTGAATCAACGGATGTGTTTGCTACCGATTATCGCCTGCCTGAAACCAAACGCGGGGATTTGATTGCTATTCGTTCTGCCGGAGCTTATGGTGAAACCATGGCGTCGCGTTATAATTTGAGAAATTTGCCCGCTTCCTATACTTCTGACGAAGTGAAGGGGTAATATAACCTCAAGGCGCTGCCATTGGGCTGATGTATGTTATCTGAGGCGCTCGCTCCGATGTTTTCAATCGCGCCAAGTCCTGATTTACCTCTCATCACCTGTCCAGTATCCAATTCTTTTCCTCGGTTTGTCGGTGAGTTTTTTATCAGCTTGTAAGGCTGCTAAAGTTTGGTTGATTAACTCCAACTGTATACGCGTATCTTCATTGATGTCGTTGTAGTCGGTAAATATGTCCTCAATGTAACTTTTTAGTTCCATTAATTCGGATTGAAGTTGGGAGATTTTATCAATGGATTGGTTTGCAATCAAATTACGCATAGCTATAAATGCTCTCATTATTGAGATATTCATTTCTATGGCTATATCACTGTTTAACAGGCCGGATAGCATGGCAACGCCTTGCTCTGTAAATGCGTAGGGCATATAACGCCGTCCACCACGTTTTGAGGTTACAAATTGAAACCTCAAACTTTCCCATTCCGAATTTGTCAGCTGAAACATAAAGTCTGGTGGGAATCGTTTGATATTACGTTTTACACTGAGATTTAAATTTTTTGTTTCAACACCGTAAAGTTCGGCTAAATCGAAATCAAGCATAACACGCTGTCCCCTGATTTCATGGATTTTGTTTTGAATGATTTGCAGATTCATTTTTCTGATGGTTCAGTTTGAAGGGCAAAGCTAATTCATTTTTTAAAATTAGGGTATGCAAAAGATAAAATTATTGTTACTGTCAACTTACCTTTCGTTACTAATCCAAAATCCATTTTTTTTTCTTGATAAAAAAGTACCAAAAAATCAAGACTGCGCCCGCTTCACTCAATGAAGTCTCGATTTGAACTTCGTAGAAGTTCCACGTGCGTAACCCCCAATTTTAATTGGGGGCAGCCGAAATCATGACCACTCGAACGCTGTAGGCGTTTAACAATTTAAAGTTTAGGGAAACTCTTACAGAGTTTTATTAGCACTTCCCATTTCCACCCCGGATGAATCCGGGGGTTATGCACGTGTTTGTCCTACGGACAATTTTGGCATTTTAACGCTATTCTCACTTATTTTTCGGCTCACCGGACGAGGTCGGAGGTAATCTGCGACAATATCAGCGACTTCCAATCTGCGAAAATCTGCGAGAAATCAAATCCCCGCGACCCCGGACCTCGCGACCCCGGAACGCGTACCCCGGACCTCGGAACTCGTGAACTCTAAACAAAAAAAGGCCATCTCGTTCATTTTGAGACAGCCTTTTCTTCATTTACTACATTCTGACTAATCCTTGATTTTCGCGCTTAAATATTCTCTATTCAAGCGGGCAATATGAGCAATGGAGACATTCTTAGGGCATTCGGCTTCGCAAGCACCGGTATTGGTACAGTTACCAAATCCAAGTTCGTCCATTTTAGCCACCATGGCTTTGGCGCGGGCAGCTCTTTCAACCTGGCCCTGAGGCAATAAGGCAAACTGACTTACTTTTGCAGCTACGAAGAGCATGGCGGAACCATTTTTACAAGCAGCCACACATGCACCGCAACCTATGCAGGATGCGGCATCCATAGCTTCTTCCGCTTTGTCGTGCTGGATGGGTATTGCATTACCGTCAGGAACACCACCGGTATTTACAGATATAAATCCACCGGCTTGCATGATCTCTTCGAATGCATTGCGATTAACAATCAAGTCTTTAATTACAGGGAAACCGGTAGAGCGCCATGGTTCGATAGTGATGGTTTCCCCATCTTTGAACTTACGCATGTGCAACTGACAAGTGGTAGTTCCACCCATGGCACCGTGGGGATGTCCGTTGATATACAGACCGCACATACCACAAATACCTTCGCGACAATCGTGGTCAAAAGCAATCGGTTCTTTGCGTTCGCTGATTAATTTCTCATTCAGCATGTCCAACATTTCCAAGAAGGAACTATCGGGAGAAACGTTCTCCAACCGATACTTTACAAATTTACCTTTGGCTTTCGGACCAGCCTGACGCCAAACTTTTAACGTTATATTGATGTTTTTTTCCATTGATGATTATGCTTTATAATTTCTTTGATCACGTTCTACGAACTCGTATGCTAACATTTCTTTAAATAAACTTGGCTCTTCGCCTTCTCCGTTGTACTTCCAGCAGGAAACAAATGCAAATTCTTTGTCATTTCTGAGGGTTTCACCTTCTTCAGTTTGATGTTCTTCACGGAAGTGACCGCCACAAGATTCTTCCCTTAAAATGGCATCTCTTGCCATCAATTCACCTATTTCGATGAAATCGGCAACACGCAATGCTTTCTCCAGCTCTGTGTTGAGGTCATCTGCTTTACCCGGAACAAACACATTGCTCCAAAATTCTTTGCGAATTTCCCGGATGCGCTCCAAGGCATGTTCCAGACCTTTTTTATTGCGGGCCATTCCCACAAAATCCCACATCACCAAACCTAATTCACGGTGGATGGAATCAACCGAACGTTTGCCCTGAATGGACATGATGCGGTTGATTTTTTCATTGATCTGCTTTTCGGCTTCCTCAAATTCAGGTGCGTCGGTACTGAAACGCGGCACGCGGATTTGATCGGCCAAATAATTCTGAATGGTATAGGGCAGGATGAAATAACCATCTGCCAAGCCCTGCATCAATGCAGAAGCTCCCAATCGGTTGGCACCGTGATCGGAGAAGTTGGCTTCACCAATGCAGAACAATCCTTTTACTGTTGTCTGTAGTTCATAGTCAACCCAAATACCACCCATTGTATAGTGGATAGCCGGATAGATCATCATCGGTGTTTTGTAGGGATTGTCATCTACAATCTTTTCATACATCTCGAAGAGATTGCCGTAGCGTTCACGAACCACATTCTCGCCCAAACGATTGATGGCTTCTTCAAAGTCTAAGTAAACAGCCAGGCCCGTATTGCCAACTCCAAAACCGGCATCGCATCTTTCCTTAGCTGCGCGGGATGCTACGTCTCTGGGCACTAAGTTACCAAAAGCAGGATAACGTCTTTCCAGGAAGTAATCACGATTTTCTTCAGCTATATCGGTCGGTTTTAGTTTGCCTTTGCGGATGGCTTCGGCATCTTCTTTTTTCTTCGGAACCCAGATGCGACCATCATTACGCAATGATTCCGACATCAAAGTCAGTTTAGATTGATGTTCGCCTTGTACCGGAATGCAAGTCGGGTGAATTTGTGCAAAAGCGGGATTAGCGAAGAACGCCCCTTTTTTATAGACTTGTAAGGCGGCTGAACCGTTGGAAGTCATGGCATTGGTTGATAAGAAAAATGCGTTTCCATATCCGCCGGTACCTACCACCACCGCATGAGCCGCAAATCTTTCAACTTTTCCTGTCACCAGGTTGCGGGCAATGATACCACGTGCACGACCATCAATGACCACCAGATCAAGCATTTCGTAACGTGTATATAGTTTAACCGCGCCCTTGCCAACTTGTCTGCTTAATGCAGAGTAAGCTCCCAGCAGCAATTGCTGACCGGTTTGTCCGCGTGCATAAAAAGTACGGGAAACCTGTGCTCCGCCAAAAGAACGGTTTGCCAACAGACCACCATAATCGCGGGCAAAAGGAACACCTTGTGCCACGCATTGGTCGATGATACTATTGGATACTTCTGCCAAACGATACACATTGGCTTCGCGGGCACGATAATCGCCCCCTTTGATGGTGTCGTGGAATAAACGTTCTACAGAGTCCCCGTCATTCGGATAGTTTTTGGCAGCATTGATACCTCCCTGAGCAGCAATAGAGTGTGCGCGGCGGGGAGAATCCTGTATGCAGAAGTTCAGTACATTAAAACCCAATTCGGCCAAAGATGCTGCTGCTGATGCTCCTGCCAAACCCGTTCCTACTACAATGATATCCAAACGTCTTTTGTTGGCAGGGTTTACCAGTTTTTGGGTGTTTTTGTAATTGGTCCATTTTTCAGCCAATTGTCCCGCAGGTATCTTTGCATCTATGATAGGCACTTCTACTTTTGAAGTTGATTGTTTTTTCGTCATGATCATATATTTAAAAAGGGATTATACATAGATTCCGGAGAGAACAACGGGCCTGCCTTGAGCAAACCACAAATCGGAACAGCCATAAATAACAAAATGATGATGGTAGCCAGTATATATGAAAATGTTTTCAATCTTGGCAGCCAGGTTTGATTATTCAATCCGAGAGAGTGTAGCATGCTCCAAACACCATGTGTCAGGTGGAACCATAAGGCCGATAACCATACGATATACAGTACAGAGTAAATAGGTTGACTAAAATAATGCTGTACCCAATGCGATCCTTTGGCAGCTAATGCAGTTAATTGTGCATCCGTTGCAGCACCCATATTATGCATCAATTCAATCAATTGCATTTTACTCCAAAATTGAAATAAATGCAATCCCATGAAGCCTAAGATGATAATACCGAGAACCAACATGTTCAGTGATGCCCAGCTTACCCCTTTTTGTCTTACTTTAACTGCATAGCGGTTATTGCCGCGTGCTCTCAGGTTTTGATAGGAGAGGAGCAGTGCATAAAGAATATGAATGATGAATCCGGCCGCCAACACCATGGTTCCAATGATAGCATACCAATTGGCGCCTAAAAATGCACAAATCGCATCATAGGCATAAGGGCTGAGAATGGAAACAAAATTCATGATACTGTGAAACAGTAAAAATAGTACAAGCAATACGCCTGTAATACTCATGATGAGTTTTCTCCCGATGGAGGAATCAATTAGCCACATAGTTTTTTGTTTGATTATTAATTATGATGTTATTAATTATATTTTCGACTCTTAAAAACAAATATTCAAAGAATAGTAAAGTGTCTTAAAACGGATATTTGTTAAATTCAATAAGCATTACTCCTTCTTCATTTTTTTGTCTTGACCGAAGCAAAAAAAGTCAAGACTGTGTCTGCTTCACTCAAAAAAGTCGCGATTTGAACTTCGTAGAAGTTCCACGTGCGTAACCCCCAATTTTAATTGGGGGCAGCCGAAATCATGACCACTCGAACGCTGTAGGCGTTTAACAATTTAAAGTTTAGGGAAACTCTTACAGAGTTTTATTAGCACTTCCCATTTCCACCCCGGATGAATCCGGGGGTTATGCACGTGTTTGTCCTACGGACAATTTTGACATTTTAACGCTGTTCTCACTTATTTTTCGGCTCACCGGACGAGGTCGGTCGCGCGTCATCAAGCATATAGCAAAATCCAGGGGCTGACTTCGAGCAAATCCCTAGTAGATTACCCATCAATCTGCGTTAATCCGCGAATCCTATCTGCGTTAATCTGCGAGAAATCAACCCCGCGACCCCGCACCTCGTACCTCAGAACTCAGAACTCAGAACTCAGAACTCAGAACTCAGAACTCAGAACTCCGCCATTCTGCGAGCGCAAAAATAGTTATTTTTAATGAGTATAACAAAGGTATTAAAGAAATGATTCTCTATTTAAAATCATTCAACAACATCTCCTTTTAAGGTAGCAGAACTTGCAGAGGTGATCTTTACTTTGATATATTCTCCAATGCGTCTTCCTTCCCTTGGAAAAATAACAACTTTGTTCTGGGATGTTCGACCGAAAAGTTCTTGATGAGAGCGTTTTGATAGTCCCTCTACCAAGACTTCATACTCTTTTCCTATTTCATTTTGATTGCTTTGTCCGGTGATTTCATTTTGCAAGGCAATGATTTCATTCAACCTTTGTATTTTGATTGCTTCCGGTACGTTGTCAGGTAATTTTTTTGCAGCCAGGGTTCCTGGTCGTTCCGAATATTTAAACATAAAAGCCATGTCGAATTTTACCTGTTTCATCAAATTCAATGTGTCCTGATGGTCTTCTTCTGTTTCTCCGGAGAATCCGCAGAACACATCCGTACCTATGGCACAATCAGGCATGTGCTTGCGAATGGTTTCCACACGGTCTAGATACCATTCGCGGGTATATTTTCTGTTCATCAGTTCGAGGATCTTATTGCTGCCGGATTGTACAGGTAGGTGTATGAACCTGCATATGTTGGGGTATTTAGCCATCACTGCAATGGTTTCGTTTGTCATGTCCTTGGGGTGCGGACTGACAAACCGGATCCTCATATCGGGTACGGCTTCGGCAACTTTACTCAATAACTCAGGAAAACCAACGGTTATGCTCTTTGAAACGTATTTGTAAGAATTGACATTTTGTCCCAACAGGGTAACTTCTTTATAAGTCTTATCTTGCAAATCCTTGATTTCATTCAGTATGCTTTCTACATCCCTGCTGCGCTCCCTTCCACGTGTATAAGGTACAATGCAATAAGTACAAAAATTATCGCATCCGCGTGTGATAGTCACAAAACCGGAAATACTTTTACCTATGCGTGCAGGCATCACGTCTTTGTAGGTTTCCGTTTTAGACAACTCAACATTGATGGCTTTCTCATTCTTTTCCACTGATTTGATCAGGTTTGGAAGGTCAAGATAGGCATCCGGTCCCGCCACTAAATCAACGCCATGATCAGTAATCAGTGTTTCTTTTACCCTCTCGGCCATGCAACCTAATACGCCGATGATCATCTTGTTTTTCTTCTTTCTCTTTAGGGTGTGGTAGTATTGCAATCTGTTATAAATCTTTTGTTCGGCATTATCCCTGACCGAACAAGTGTTAACGAATATTACGTCGGCATCCGTTATTTTATCGGTTAATTCAAAGCCATCCATCTGCATGATAGATGCAACAACTTCGCTGTCTGCCACGTTCATCTGGCATCCGTAGGTCTCAATGAAAAGCTTTTTGTCGTTCAAAATTGATTTAATTTATGTTCGTCTTATAAGGTGTTGAAAAACGACGACAAAGATAAATGATATCCGTCAAATCCGGAAATTAGCGGCATCTTCGAAGAGCCCAACTGCTCGTTATATTCGATATTTTTTTAATTCAAACTTAAAAGCAGGATTGATAAGTATTATCTTTTCTTCATTTTTTTGTCTTGACACAAAAAAACGAAGCAAAAAAAAGTCAAGACTGTGCCTGCTTCGCTCAAAAAACTTGCGCTCGATTGACTAAATCGTTCAAACTCGCTGCTGCACAGCTCAAACATGAACGATTCTTTACGTCAATCTTACTTGTTTTTTGGCTTACCAGGCAAGGTCGGTGGCGGGTTCAGCAACCACGGAACGCGGAACACGGAACAACCCCGAATATCAGAATTAACGCAGCATTTGGGCGCTTTTGGGGCACCGCTATGCAAATTAACAATTTTACTTTTTACCCAGACTCTATTTTTAATTTCCTGATTATGAGTGGGATGTAGAACGTAAAATGTTTCAAAATGTTAAATATTTACCTTTTGCATTTTTTTTTGTTGTTTTGTTTGGTAGAATGAATTTTGAAACATATCTTTGCAAAGTAAACAAACAGATAAATTTTTCATAGTTAAGGTTTAGGTTAAAATGTGCAATGGGTGGCTGGGAAGTTACCCATTGTTTTTTGTGTAGAATAATACGAGGTCATCCGTTTTTTGCTTCGGAATGCTTTTATTAAATTTGCAGTCATCATCATTTATAATCAACCATTAAACAAAATTCTATGGAAGGTGGCATTGGAGACTATATTTATTTAGCTGTAATCGTGATTGCAAGTATTGGCATGATCTTGAAGAAGCGAAAGAAACAGCAAGAACAGGTTCAAGAGGAATCTTTTCCTGATATGAGTGATATTTTTCCGGAAGCTGAGGGAGCTGAACAATATGAAACTGATTTTTGGGGAGATCCCATACTACAAGAGGATAAACCCATGGTCTCAGTTGTTTCAGGTGCCGAGAAAACTACCACTTTTGATATTTTGGAAACAAAGAAACAACAATATGTGTCTGTTAAATCACGTGAGACAACTGATTTTGAAGATGAGGAAGACTCAGAACAGGCGTTGGAAATTTCATTGGAACATCCGGAAGATGCTAAAAAAGCATTTATCTACGCAGAGATTTTTAATAGAAAGTATTCTTGATTGTTCAGGTGGATAAGTTTGTTTCTATTAATGCTTTATAACATGTTATAAGGCTTTTGACCTTAAATTTAAATTCTTATTTTTGCAGGCGAGATCACAAGAATATATTTAGAGTTCCGGCATATGAGTCGGAATTCTTTTTGTTTAATTAGTACTTAATACAACAACTGAGGAGGATTTTAACATGGCAGTGAATTACATGACTGAAGAGGGATATAGAAAATTGAAAGAGGAACTGCTTGAATTGGAGAGTGTTCAACGTCCGCTGATCACACAACAAATTATGGAGGCTCGTGACAAGGGAGATTTGTCAGAGAACGCTGAATACGACGCTGCCAAGGAAGCCCAGGGATTGTTAGAGTTAAAAATCTCACAAATTAAATCTACTTTGGCGTCCGTTCGTTTGATTGACGAGTCACAAATTTCAACCCATGAGATTCAGATCATGAATCGCATCAAGATCAGGAACGTGAAAACCGGACAGATAATGTCTTATCTGATCGTCTCCGAAACTGAAGCCAATTTGAGGGAGGGAAAGCTGTCCGTAAATACACCCATTGCACAGGGTCTGTTGGGAAAGAAAGTGGGTGAAAAGGTTCAGGTAGAAGTGCCTTCCGGCGTTTTAGAGTTTGAAGTGTTGGAAATATCATTGTAATATTATGACAGTATTCAGTAAAATTATTCGGGGTGAAATTCCTTGTTATAAAATTGCGGAAGACGAAAACTTTTTCGCATTCCTTGACATCAGTCCCATGACGAAAGGGCATACCCTGGTTGTACCTAAGATTGAGGAGGATTATTTGTTTAATCTTGAAGATGAGTTGTTAGGAAAAATGATGGTTTTTGCAAAGAAAATTGCTGTTGCCATCCGCCAATCGACTTCTTGTGTCAGGGTAGGTGTTGCCGTTCTGGGTATGGAAGTGCCACACGCACATATACATTTGGTTCCTCTCAACAAGGAATCGGATCTTAGTTTCAGAAAAAAGAAGCTTAAACTGAAACCTGAAGAAATGGAGGCAATAGCCCAATCTATTCGCGAAAAGCTGTCTTAAAAGTAAAAATAACAACGAGTTTGCGGAGTACGAGTCCCGAATTCCGTGTTCCGTGGTGCGGGGTGGTGAGGTTGGTTTTTCACAGATTATCGCAGATAGAATGTCGCCGACTTTCGCTGATCACTTCCGACCGACCTTGGCTGGTGAGCCAAAAAACAAGTGAGATTGACGTAAAGAATCGTTCATGTTTGAGCTGCGCAGCAGCGAGTTTGAACGATTTAGTCAATCGAGCGCAAGTTTTTTGAGCGAAGCAGGCACAGTCTTGACTTTTTTTTGCTTCGGTCAAGACAAAAAAATGAAGAGGAGTGTGAGATAAGTATTTAATATATTTTTTCCAATACCAGGGCACTCCTCGCCGGCAAATACAACATCAGCCATTCCGATTGTTTCTTGGTCTGTCTCAATGTATGATGCTCAACGGTTTCATCCACTAAGTCAAAGCCGCCGTATTTTGAGTTGTCCGTATTCAGCACTATTTTATAGGTGCCTTTCTCGGCTAAAATCCCGTAGTCTGTAAAGGATTTTGTTCCGTTAAAATTAAATATAAAAACAAGAGAGCCCCGCTGAAACGCAAAGACTTGATCACCTTCTTTGTCCCACAACTGACGTATGGGCTGCTCGTTGAATGCTTCTACAGAATTGATGAGAGCCAACATATCCCGGTCAAATAAACCCAAATCATGGTACAAAAAGTTTTCGTTGTCTACCAAATCCCATTGGCGACGGGCATATTTGTATGACCAACCGTTACCTTCACGCGGAAAGTCTATCCACTCAGGATGACCAAATTCATTGCCCATAAAATTTAAATAACCACCATTCATAGTGGTAGCGGTAATCAATCGAATCATTTTATGAAGTGCGATACCTCTGTCAACTGTCAGGGTGTTGTCTCCCTTTTGCATGTGCCAATACATCTCAGCATCTATCAGCCTGAAAATAATGGTTTTGTCGCCTACCATAGCTTGGTCATGACTTTCAGCGTAGCTGATGGTTTTTTCGTCTGCCCGGTGATTGGTTAATTCCCAAAAGATATGTCCTACTTTCCAATCTTCGTCGCGAACTTCTTTGATATATTTAATCCAGAAATCGGGGATACCCATTGCCAGGCGGTAGTTAAAGCCCATTCCTCCGTCTTCGTTCTTTACGGCTAAGCCCGGCATTCCGCTGACTTCTTCAGCTATCGTTACGGCATCAGGATTGACTTCGTGAATCAGCTTGTTTGCTAAGGTGAGGTAGGCAATGGCATCTCCATCCTGATTCAGGTTGTAATAATCTGAATAATTGCCGAAATCTTCTCCTAAACCATGACTTTTGTACAACATCGAAGTGACCCCGTCGAAGCGAAACCCGTCAAACTGAAATTCTTCCAACCAATATTTGCAATTGGACAATAAAAAATGCAATACTGCCGGTTTGGCATAATCGAAACAAAGTGAATCCCAGGCAGGATGTTCCCTGCGATCGCCACCATGGAAATATTGATAAGGAGTTCCATCAAACCGGCCTAAACCTTCAATTTCATTTTTAACAGCATGAGAATGAACGATGTCCATGATAACGGCTATACCATTAGCATGTGCTTCATCAATTAACATTTTGAGTTCGTCAGGTGTACCGAAACGAGAAGACACCGCAAAAAAACTGGATACATGATATCCGAAGGAACCGTAGTATGGGTGCTCTTGAATAGCCATCAATTGAATGCAGTTGTATCCACTTTTGATAACGCGCGGCAGCACGTTCGTTCGAAATTCATTGAAGGTAGATACTTTTTCTTCCTGACTCGACATGCCTATGTGGCATTCATAGATAAGCAAAGGTTTGGTCTTTGGCTTGAAGTTTTTAATCTTGAAATTGTAGGGCTGCAAAGGTTGCCATACTTGTGCACTGAAAATTTTAGTTTCGTCATCCTGTACCACTCTTCTTGCCCAGGCAGGAATACGTTCACCTTCACCGCCATCCCATTGGATAAGTAGTTTGTACAACTGATTGTGTGCAATGGCAAATTCGGGAAGTTTGATTTCCCAAATGCCGTTGTGAATTCTTTTTAATGAATATTCGGGATGCTTTTGCCAATTGTTAAAATCACCAATTAAATAAATGGCAGTTGCATTGGGTGCCCATTCTCTGAATACCCATCCGTCAGCAAGACGATGTAAGCCGAAATACAAATAGCCGGAAGCAAATTCTGACAAGGAGTGACTTTCAGTAAGCAATTGCTTCTCTACTTCCAACGCATACTCATATCTTCCATAAATGGCTTCTGCAAAGGGTTTTAAATAAGGATCATTTTGAACAAAAGGCAATATCTTCATATGTTAAAAATTATATTCTATTCATTTCATTCGATGGAGCTTGCATATCAAACTGTTTGTTTCTTTCTGTTCGAAAAGTTCAAACACTTGATTTGTATTGTTACACCGGAAATTTTTGTTTAATAATGATATGATGGATGTAATCAATCTTCATTGATTGCTCTCAAATTCAATTTTACAAAAGTAGTTTAATATTTTCAAAAATTTAAGTAATTCGCAGGAAATTATTTGTTTTGAGGTATTTTACGGGAAAATCATTAACTTTGCGAGCTTGTAATTTGGCGGTGTCTCATATTGTCCAACTGCTGCGTTCCGGGTTCCGCGTTCCGAGGTGCGAGTTCCGGGTTCCGGGGTCGCGGGGTTGATTTCTCGCAGATTAACGCAGATAGGGTGTCGCGGATTAACGCAGGTTGATGGGTAATCCACCTAGGGATTGGCTCGGAGTCAGTCTTTGGATTTTGCTATATGCTTGATGACGCGCGACCGACCTCGTTCGGTGAGCCGAAAAATAAGTGAGAACAGCGTTAAAATGTCAAAATTGTCCGTAGGACAAACATGTGCATAACCCCCGGATTCATCCGGGGTGGAAATGGGAAGTGCTATTAAAACTCTGTAGGAGTTTCCCTGAACTTTAAATTGTTAAACGCCTACAGCGTTTGAGTGATCATAAATTCGGCTGTCCCCAATTAAAATTGGGGGTTACGCACGTGGAACTTCTACGAAGTTCAAATCTCGACTTTTTTGAGAGAAGCAGGCACAGTCTTGAACTTTTTTGCTTCGTTTTTTGGTTCAAGCCAAAAAATGAAGAGATTGAAGAGAAGAGCGAAGCGGGCACCGCAATCTTGACTTTTTTTTGTTTCGGTCAAGATAAAAAAATGAAAAGACAAACTATAATCATATTATATGAATTATATGAAAGAAAGAATTCAGTCACTTTTGGAAGAAATTAAAGGGTTAAGTGCCACTCATCAGGAGATGGTTGAGAAATTAAGAGTTAAATATCTTGGTAAGAAGGGAGAAATTGCCGTTTTATTTGAAGAATTTCGCCTTCTTCCCCCTGAAGAGAAACGTGAGATTGGACAGTTGCTGAATGAATTAAAGAACGCCGCTCAAGACAAAGTGGCCCAGCTTAAAGCTTCACTCATGGAAACCGTTATCCGGGATGATGTACATGATTTGACGAGAACGGCATCTCCCATCGAAATTGGTACCCGTCATCCCATTTCTCTGGTTAAGGAGGAGATCATAGATATTTTTTCACGCATAGGGTTTACTGTTGCAGAGGGGCCGGAAATTGAAGATGACTGGCATGTTTTCGGTGCATTGAATTTTCCACCTGAGCATCCGGCAAGAGACATGCAGGACACTTTTTTCATCGAGCAAAATCCTGATATAGTGTTGAGAACACATACTTCCTCTGTACAGATCCGTGTGATGAAAAAACAAAAACCGCCCATTCGCATGTTGTTCCCGGGAAGGGTTTATCGCAACGAAGCAATTTCATACCGCGCGCACTGCTTTTTCCATCAGGTAGAAGGATTGTATATTGATAAAGATGTTTCTTTCGCTGATTTAAAGCAGGCTTTGATGTTTTTTGCCAAAGAGATGTTCGGAGAAAGTACGGATATTCGTTTGCGCCCTTCATACTTCCCCTTTACGGAACCCAGCGCTGAAATGGATATTTCATGTAATTTATGCGGCGGGAAAGGTTGTCCTTTCTGTAAACATACCGGTTGGGTGGAAATCCTCGGATGTGGTATGGTAGATCCGAATGTACTCGAAAATTGTAATATAGACTCATCCGTTTATACGGGTTACGCATTCGGAATGGGGATAGAACGTATCACCAACCTGAAATATCAAATCAAAGACTTGCGCATGTTCTCGGAAAATGATGTTAGGTTCTTGGAACAGTTTAAGAGCGCTTATTAATTGGCGGTATCTTATAAGTGCCCAACTGCTGCGTTACTTTCGATATTCGGGCTCAGTCACATACTTCAGTATGCTCCTTCGCCCTCAATCTCAGTGCCTTGCATTTGAACACTTCTAAGACACCTTACTATTTTCTAATTGAATATTTGTTTTGAATTAATCCTTCGTTTTATTCTATATTTTTACCTTTTTCATTGCTCTTGTCGATGGGGAGGGGATTGCTGCGTATTTCTTCATCCATATTTCTATTCTGAAGAATATCGTAAGCCATGTACAAGGCTTGCCGGAATGAATTTTCTGATGCAATGCCCTGTCCTGCAATGTTATAGGCAGTCCCGTGTGCAGGTGAGGTTCTTATAATAGATAATCCGGCTGTAAAATTCACCCCATCATCCATCGAGACAGTTTTGAAAGGAATTAACCCTTGATCATGGTACATGGCCAAAATACCATCGAACTTATTAAAGTGACCTGATCCGAAAAATCCATCTGCAGGGTAGGGGCCAAAACACAGGATACCGTTTGCTTGAGCCTCTTCTAAAGCGGGTTTGATAACGGTTTCTTCTTCGGTTCCGATTACACCTTCATCTCCTGCATGAGGATTCAAACCCAAAACGGCGATTCTGGGGCGAACAATGGTGAAATCCTGCTTTAAGGATTGATTAAATGTTGTCAGCTTTTTAACAATCAGCTCTTTGGTGATGACCGATGTCAAGTCTTTGATAGGTATATGGCCTGTGACAACGGCGACGCGCATCACATCGTTGACCAACAGCATAAGCGCTGATTGATTGTCTTTGAAAACCTGCTCAAGATATTCAGTGTGTCCCGGAAAGTAAAACCTGTCGGATTGTATGTTTTTTTTGTTGATGGGTGCAGTGACTAAAGCGTCAACAAGATCTTTTTTTATGTCAGCAACTGCTCTTTCTAAAGCATCAAAAGCGGCTTTCCCGGCTTCTTCGGTTGATATTCCTTGTTCTACGCGTATGTCTTCATTGGTACAATTGATGAGGTTGACCCTCTTGGGCTGGGCTTCTTCCACTGCATTGATGATGTTGAAATTGATGGATGGTAAATCCAGCATTTTACGATAATAGCCCGCTGCCTTGGATGAGCCGTAGATAACAGGGATAAAATCTTCATATACCCTGGGTTCAGATAAAGTTTTGAGAATGACTTCATAACCGATGCCGTTGAAGTCACCGTGCGTAATAGCTATAATTGTTTTGCGATCTTTTTTACGATTTGACATTTGTACTTTGATTTTTAATTGTTATTGCTCTCGGCAACCACTGTTACCTCACTCAGTTCGCTGATTTCCTGAGGTAGTTTAACGGTATAAACGGCAGCTTCCAATTGTCTGATATGATTGCGTTTTTTGGTCCCGGGTGCAAAGACAAAACCTTCCACAGTAATAACACGTTTGTTGATTTCGTCCACACGGGTATGACTGTAAAACGGGCCACCCATGGAAGCACCGTCAAACATACGCCAAAGTCCTTTTAATTCAGCACAATAGGTGTTGTTTATATTAATCTCCCTTAAGATGGGCCGGTCGTGTACCAATTCGGTGCCCATGTAAGAACCATCGAGTTCTCCGTGTACGTTCGCTTTCATCACCGAATCTCTTTTTGCAATGAGATATTCTTTGGTAAATGTGTTTTTATCTCTGTAAGGATAGGAATAGATGACCATGTCTTTGCGAGTGCGTGCATGGTCGTTGGTAGCCCAAAAGAAATCTTCACCTTGAACAGTTTTTGACAATTCCACGGGGATGTCAACCTGAATACCGAACTGTGCTTCGATATCTTTTTTTGCCCTCAAGTTGAGGTTGCTTTTTGCCATGGCTATTTGTCGGTTTCTTTCGGTGACTAAGAAGTATTCTAAAATTCTATCACCGTATTGATTGATTAACTCAACGAATGCATCATCATTGGCTGCCTGTATCTGAACTACAGATTGCGGTTGTGACCAGACATTTTTACTATACGTAATATTGGGCTGCTCAAAACGGGGTGAAATTTCCGTAAGGAGAATGTTACGCGTAGGTTTGAGAATATCTCCGAACTCTTTGTTCTGACAATGAATGATGGTCATCATTGGTTCGGGTTGAGGCATTGCAGGCATATCCTGATCTAATAATTTAATCAAGGTTCTTCCGGCAGGAGCTTTCCAGTCGGTGTCATCCATCACCACCAAAATTTCATATCTGGTGCCTGTAGCTGAAGGCAGTATAACAGTGCTTTTGATACAGGAAGATAAGAGGATGGACGATAAAATGATAAGAACTGTACTTCTGAATATTCTGAACATAGTGTATTATTTTGAGTGTGTTTTACTAAATAAAAAATCCAATACATCAATCATGATGGTGTCACGTGATGCTTTGTCTTTGATGGTTTCAAAAGGAAAAGCAAATGTGCATGCTTTATAATCATTGGCGTAAGCGATTCCTGCGGGGTAATCACTGCCTTCATAGGTACAAATTACAAAGGCATTCTCATCAGCTGGTTCTAATATGTCCGGACATTCAACCGCATACGTTTTGTTGTTGAGTGTATGATGATATTCAAATTGCCTTCTCTGTGTCTTAAATTCAGGATGATTGCTTTCATAAAGTATCCCGCTAAAGAGTGTGGTATCTTTATGAGCGGGCATTATTTTTAAGATATCACAGACAAAATTTTCTGCATTTCCTTTGTTTTCATCGTAAGTGTCGGAGGCAACATAAGCTCCGCTGACCATTATATTGCCGCCATTATTGCAGTAATCAGCCAATTTCCTTTGCAAATCTAATGGAAATGTTTGAAATTCTAATGTTTTTTTCATTTTTCCCGATGCTGTCTGCTTTTGTTTTCCTAAAATCAAGTCTAAAACTTTGAATTGATTAAGGTTGAATGTGTCAGCCAAAATGGATTGCACGCTTGCTGAAACAAAGGAGTATCCTGCACTTTTGATTGATTGTCCGTGCAAATATGGATAATCAAAAGTGTTTCCCGCAACAACCATATCTTCGTAGTCCGATTTACTTGCACCGAATCCCGGATATTCATTAGTTTCATACGCTGCATTTACGCTGAATTCATATTGCGGACCGGTAAAGCTGACATCGCTGAGGTAAGGGACGCCGGCGTCCTGGTCGGTCAAGAAACCTGCTAAAGTGATTAAATGGAAATGTTCGGGACCGCTGATCCTGTTGAATCCGTTTAGAATTAGTACAGTCTCTGCATTATTCGGATCCCTGTAAGCGGATAGCGTTTCTGACGGGAAACTTTCTCCGCCACGGTTGACGGCTGTAATTTTATAGCTGTAAATATTGCCCGGGGCGATGTAGCTTTCAAAACTGTTGGTGTGAACCAACTGACCATTGTCAAATCCGCCGTCATTGATGCGTGTGTAAACTATGTAGCTGTCAGGTAGGGCAGTGGGTTCCAAAGAGTCGCAAACAGCTTCCCAGTGCAGTTTGATTTTATTGTCGGCTACGAAAAGGCAACTGAAGTTTTTTACAGGTAAGGGTTGCACTACATATTCATAATCGTTTTGCCAGGCGATGAATTTCAAGATACCCTTATAGATAGCCCTGCTCATTGTGAAGCGGAAGCGTGGGTCAAGGGCATATTTCATATCATTGAAGTTTTGGTGAGAGAACATTTCGAGTATCATTGCCGGCACTTCAGGAATGCGTGATTCGCTGTATGATCTGTTCCAAACACCTCGTCTTGTCCATTCCGGATTCCATTGGGTACGTATATCTTCCACGATTTGAGTCTGTATCAGATCAACCATGTCGCGGGCTGTCCAGCGTGAAACTCCATTTTTATAAAAACTTGACTTGTCGTTGTTTTCAACTGTGCAGATACCCAGCGTTCCGACAATGGAATCGTTCTGTCTCACCCCGGCATCTGTATGTATTCCCATGGATAGGTTGATGGGAATTCCCAAACCTTGTGTTTTCGGCATCACAGACGATCCTCCGGCGAGGTAATTCACCCAAAAGCCCCGCGATTGAAAATCATCGGAATACTCATCAGCGTTTTCAGTCCGACTGTAAATGGAATCCGGTACACCTGCCCATTGCAGCCAGTATTTTGCTCCCTCGGTAAAGCGTGGAAAATGGCTGAGAACAGGCTCTGCTCCATTGATTTGATTGTTTCCGTTTCCATTTCCATTTCTATTATTTCCGTTTCGTTTGGGTTTTTTGGGTAACACAGCAATATTTCCCATGCCTCCACCGAATTTAACAGCGTCGGCAGTCAATGTTTTCCCTTTTTCCTTGCTGAGATTATTGAGTGTTACTTTGCCATTTTCGTGTATGCCTTGGTCGAATAGAAAATGTCCCAAATAAAGCCATGAGCCGCCAAACATGGTTTGGTTGATTGCAAATTCGGTTTCGCCCCCCATGTGATGTACAGTATATAGGGCATCCTCCGTGCTGTTTTCGACTGTTTGATAAGCAATGTAAACAGCATACATTCCTTTTTGGGGAATATACGGTATCCATTCTACAGTACTTATTTCATCAGGATTTACTGTAGTTTTGATGTGGCGATATGCCCCCATTTCAAAGGGGTTTTCACCATAAAGATAAAAATCCTTTGGGTTTGAAAATCCCGGTTTCGCGTTGTGCCAATGATACCTGCCATTATCTTCCCTGTACAATGATCCGGTTTGTTCATCATCCCGGTCCACAATAACTTCATCAGTTCGGAAATCTCTCTCCCGGGGCAAAAAGACTTGTGCCCCTGCATTTTCAAGCATAGGAACTAAAAAAGGAAGCACGTAAGAAGTTGAGAGCAAGTCTTCTACGGTAAGAAACATCATCGGTCGCTGCCAGGTCCATTGATTTTTATCGTTGTTGTAATGTAAGCCATGACTGTTCCACAAGGCAATGTACTTGTTCATCAGTCCGTTGTCAGGAGCATATGGTACAGAAAGTTTGGTGATAAGTGGTGGTAATTGTTCGCCGGTGTTGAACTTTTTAGTCCTGATGGGTTTTTCGGATAAATAATCCGGTATCAGCTCTTCAATATTTTTGTTGAAAGCTTTGGCTTGTATGGTATAGTTGGGATATGTGCCATGTAGTATGGACTTTAACGCGTTGTTGATCCTGTCAATATTATCTTTTCGAAAGGGAATGTATCCGAAATTGTCTGAAGCAGTAACCGTAATATGTCTTCTTGTTCTGTTTACATTTATTTTTACATTATTAATGGTATCAGAATAAATGTATGTTCTGGCTATCACGGTCAGCGAATCGGAGATCCTTTTTTGAAGTGTTCTCTGACCGCACGAGAAAGCAGGTGTGAGTAGAATGAAAAATACAAGAACCAACCGGAATCTGACCATAAAACCCTAAGCAAAATTTTTTGCTGGCAAAAGTAGCAATTATTATTGAGTTATATTGGTTTTATTTATTTTTTGGCTTGAACCAAAAAACGAATATTCCAAATTTCTTTTTCATTTTTTTGTCTTGACACAAAAAAACGAAACAAAAAAAGTCAAGACTGTGCCTGCTTCGCTCAAAAAATTAGCGCTCGAACAGCTAAATCGTCCAAACTCGGCGGTGTCTTAGAAGTGTCCAAATGCAAGGCGCTGAGATTGAGGGCGAAGGAGCATACTGAAGTATGTGACTGAGCCCGAATATCGAAAGCAACGCAGCAGTTGGGCGCTTCTAAGACACCGTCAAATTTAAACAATAAAGCAATTAAGATACATATACACGGCATGTATCAGGCACACGATGAGAAACAAAACGGTAAAAAAGCGTGATTTATTCAATGAAAACGGGTGTGCCATCAACATGGCGGTAAAGTAAGCCGTAAGAGGCAGGAAAGCCAGGGCGTTGTGTGGAGAGCATAAATTTAGCAGCAACAAAAAGGCAAAATTCAATACAAAATAATTGATCCTTTTCCGTGTTTGCAAGGAGTCTTGCAATAAGTTCGAATAGATTCCCGCCAGGCTAATGATAAAAATGAAGATTAAAACGATGATATAAATCTTTTCAACCAATGAAAAGGATTTGATGGCCTCCAAAGGACGGAAATTTAGCCAAAAGTCTTTGAATATCAAGATTTCATTTCCTTTATACAGATGGTATGAGAAGAAAAACAGCCAGGGAACGATGGCACCCATCACGGAGGCGAGCCACACCCTGCCTGAAAAACATTCTTGCTGAACAAACCCTATCCAAACAACAGGTATGACAAGTAAATAAACGGGATTTAATATTCCACCGAATGCTATCAATAAACTTCCCCAAAAGGATTGAAGCACTGCATTTTTATTTTTATACATGCCTAAGAAGAGCATCAAGCTGACCAAGAAAAGAAAAGCGGCTATATGGGGATAGATGTGTAGATGCGCTCTCCTCCAGGTAGTTATAAATAAAGCATATAAAAAAACAGGGATGAAAGTCCTGACTCTGACGATGGCATATTTACGGTTTATTGCTGCAACCATTGTTAAATTAAAGGTGGTAATTACCAGAATGGTGAGGATATGCCATGCTGCATTGGTGATGGGTATGATTCTGTCTGACACGGAACCTCCATAAGTTTCACGAAAGCAAACATAATTGAGCACCCAACCACCCAGGAAAAGCAGTACAAGCATGATTGCTGACAATATGCTTGGATTTATAAGTTTTTGGATGATTGGGCGATTCATAAGATTCTATTCAGAATATTTTTGTTTGTAGGGTATTATTCAATAAAACCGCGTTTATTTAACAAAGCTTTGGGGTTGGGTTCTTTTCCTCTGAAGTTGAGATATAACTGCATGGCTTCGTCCGAATCTCCTTTTTCAAGGATGTTGTGGCGGAAAGAAGCAGCAACTTCCTGGTTGTAAATATCGCCTGTTTCTACAAATGCCTGGTAAGCATCCGCATCAAGGACTTCAGCCCAAGTGTAACTGTAATAGCCGGCAGCATATCCGCTGTTGAAAATATGGTTGAAATTGGTACTGCGATAACGAACGATAATTTCCGGGATCATGCCCATACGCTCCATGGAAGCTTGTTCAAAAGCATTCACGTCTAAATCGTCTGCATTGGTCAGCATATGAAAGTCCATGTCAAGGATGGCAGCTGATAATAATTCAGTCATAACAAACCCCTGATTAAAAGTAGCCGCATTTTGAATTTTTTCAATTAGGTCATCCGGGATAAGTGCTCCGGTTTCATAATGCCTGGCATAAGTTTTCATCACCTGAGGTTCAAAGCACCAATTTTCCATGATTTGTGAGGGAAGTTCCACGAAGTCGCGAACTACGCTCGTACCTGAGAGACTGATATACCGGCTTTGAGCCAGCAGTCCGTGTAAAGCATGCCCAAATTCATGAAACAAAGTTTCAACTTCATCCATATTGAGCAAAGCAGGTTTTTGAGAGGTGGGTTTTGTGAAATTCCCCACATTGACGATGACGGGACGAATATTTTCACCGTTTCTGTAATGTTGTTTTAAATAACTACTCATCCACGCACCTGCACGCTTCCCGGGTCGTGGAAAGTAATCGGTTAAGAGAACACCTATGAGTGACCCGTCCGCATCGGTAACTTCAAAGGCTTGTACGTCCGGATGATATTTGGGGGCATCGGCTAATAAATTAAACTGCAAGCCCCATAGTTTTCCTGCCAGATCAAAGGCGCCTTGCCTTACGTTTTCAAGTTTGAAATAAGGACGTAAGGCTTCTTCATCCAAGTCATACTTTGCTTTACGCAGCTTTTCCGCATAAAACCACCAGTCCCAGGCTTCCAGTTTTTCACCTTTTCCTTCAGCATCCATTATTTGCTGTAATTCAGTCGCTTCTTTTTTGGCTTGATCCAGGGCCGGTTGCCAAACGGAGCTTAAAAATTCACGTACTTTTTGCGGAGTTTTTGCCATGGTATTGTCCAGGATAAAGTCGGCAGGTGTTTCAAAACCAAGCAGGTTGGCGCGTTGAATACGCAACTGCATGATTTTTTTGATGACTTCTTTGTTGTCATTTTCGTTGTCATTGTCACCGCGATTTGCCCAAGCCAACAATAAATCTTTGCGTAACTCCCTGTTTTCGCCGTACTGCAACACAGGTATAAAGCTGGCTTTAGAGAGCGTGAACAACCATTGGTCAGGTTGTCCGGCATCCTTTGCGGCTTCGGAAGCAGCAGAAATTACACTCTCTGGCAAACCCGCAAGTTCAGCCTTATCGGTCACAAAACGCTGATATGCATTGTTTTCAGCCAGTAAGTTTTCACCGAACTTAAGTTCCGCCTGCTTCAATTCTTTGTTGATATCGCGCAAAGTTTGTTTGTCGGCTTCATTTAAATTCGCACCGCTTCGAACAAAATTCTTATAATACTTATCCAAAATGCGCTTTTGTTCGGGATTTAAGTCCAGGGTTTCTTGCTCAAGATGTAAGGTCTTTATTTTGTTGAAAATCTGTTCGTTCAAATAAAGATTATCACTGTGCTCCGATAACAAAGGCGTGACTTCATTGGCAATTTCATTGAGTTCCTCATTGGTTTCTGCCGAGTGCAAGTTGAAAAATACAGCAGATACCTTGTTCAGCAACACACCGCTCAATTC
>ERZ795049.1597-NODE-1597-length-29063-cov-34.303606_pt1 | contig 29063 bp, 32 predicted proteins | sample MGYA00375133_ERZ795049 | MGnify/ENA primary metagenome ERZ795049 (study PRJEB30178, sample SAMN05720147) | activated sludge metagenome | isolation source: anaerobic digester from wastewater treatment plant | place: Japan | collected 2015-04-20 ... | reverse complement strand
GCGCGCCACGTTCGGGACGTGGAGGCCGAAGGTTCGAGTCCTTTCACCCCGACAAATTTTTTTTGTCCAGAGCTTCTATAAGGCTCTGTTTTTTTGTCTTCATAAGCGCAGACTCCAGGTCTCTTGTTCCGGGTGGTTCTTCAATATCCAAACTTGTTAAAATTTGCGCAGGAGCCTTGCTCAGCACCACGACCCGGTCTCCGAGCAGCAGCGCCTCATCTACATCGTGTGTTACAAATATGACGGTACGTCTGTCTTTTTTCCAGATATCCAGAAACCATCTTATCAGGTTTTTCTTAAGCGATACATCTAGCCCTTTGAGGGGTTCGTCCATCAGGATGATGTCCGAGGGAATGGCAAAAGCCCTGGCAACCGACACCCTTTGGCGCATACCTCCACTAAGCTGGGAGGGGTAATAACCGGCAAAACCATGCAGTTCCACCTGCCGGATCAGGTCTTCGGCCTGTTTTTTCCGCTCTCCGGCATGTAATTCCCGCCTGAGCACAAACTCAATGTTTTCGGTCACTGTTTTCCAGGGCAGCAGACGGGGCTCCTGGAAGACGTAGGAAAACGTTTTGTTGTCGAAACCTTCAAGCGACCCGTTATCGGGCGGAATGATCCCGCCTATGATGTTGAGCAGGGTGGTTTTTCCGCAGCCTGACGGTCCCAGCAGGCAGGTAATGGTGTCTTCGGGAAATGAAATGGAAAAATTCCTGAAGACAGGCTGTTTGTAACTCTTGCTCAGATTATGTATGTGCAGGCTCATGATCCGGTTTGCCAACGAATAAGATGATGTTCTCCCCAGCGTATCAGTTTTTCAAACATAAAACTGATCACCACGGCAATCAATGTCCAGGCAATAACGGCCTCGACATTCAGAAATGACTGGGCGGTCTGCAGCCTGGTCCCTATGCCGTATTGCGGCTGGCTCAGGACTTCGCCAATGATGATGGCGCGCCATCCGATCCCCATGGCGCTTGAAGCCCCGGAAATGATGAAAGGCATTACAGCGGGAATGTAAACCCCGGTAAGGATCCTTCTTTTTTCCACCCTGTAGAACCGGGCCATTTCCACCAATCCGGGATCCACGCTCCTGATGCCGTCGGAAACATTGGTGCAGATGAAGGGGAACATGGTCAGGAACGCGATGAAAACCGGAACAGTGCCGGCGTTGAACCAGATCAACGCAAGCAGGATGAGTGAGATAACAGGAATGGAACGCACAGAGACCAGCATGGGGGTAATAAAGGTGTTGAATCCCGGGCTGATACCTGCCAGAATTCCGGTCAAAATGCCCAGAATGCCCGATATTACAAAGCCGGCTATTCCCCTGAGCACGGTGCTCCCTGCAACGGCCAGAAAGCCCGGCCCGGCAAAAATTTTGATAACGGCCAGAAAGGTGGTTTCCGGGTGGGGAATGATGGAAGGAGCATTGAAGGCAAGGGCCAGCACTTTCCAGATGGCCAGCATCAATACGACTGAAGAAACGGTCAGGATTCTTTTTTCAGTAATAAAAGCCTTCATCCGGCATTTTTCCTCCTGTAGTCTGGGGGTCCATTTCATAAAAAATCCGGAGATATTCCGTAATCTGAGTATGTATGGCAGCAGCCCTTACCAACTTAAGTCCCGATCCGGGGATGGCCTGATATGCGATCCGGGGATTGTCCAGTATCCCGTATCTGACAATCAGCTCTGCAGCGCTGCCGGGATGGCTGTTTACCCATTCCACAGACCTTTCAAAGGCATCCAGAACCTCTTCCACCAGTGCAGGATTGTTCTGTATAACAGAACTTTTCACCATCAGGGCTGTCTGCGGGATGGGCGCCCCCTGGATGGAAATCCATTCCTTGTTCAGGTCGAACAGCATCTTTACCTTGCTGTTAAGATGCATCACCTGGCTGACCAGGGGTTCCGAGATCACGCCCAGGGAGGCCTGGTCCGAGGCTACCGCGTTGGCCAGATCAATATGGGTGGAAAACCGGTAATCCAGTGTTATGTCTTTTCCGGGGTCTATCCCCTTTTTTTGAAGCAGATAGCGGAACAGCAAATCCGGGGTCATTCCGCGTGCCATCACGTGAACTGTCTTGTGCCTGAGATCTTCCCAGGATGTAATGGCCGTGTCCCGGCCAAAGAGATAGAGCGTGCCCCAGACAGGGATGGCTGCCAGCTTGTAATCCAGACCCTTGTTATAGACTATGGCCGCCATGGTTGTGGGCAGCAGGGCAAAGTCTGCCGTGCCGTCCAGCATCATTTTCCTCACCTGCAGGGGCTCGTTCACGATTGTGACTTTAAGACCGGCTTCTGTAGTACCTTCCAGGCTGTCTATCAAGCGGATCATGCCCATGGATGAAGGTCCCTTAAGTGAAGCGATGGTGAAAGGGCCAGCCGTTTTTTTACCACCGGAAGGGTTTCCGCAACTCCCTAAAAGTAAAAAACAAAAGCAAATAATTGCCGGTAAACGCATGATGTAAAGTTTTAACAAAAATAGAACAATTTTTAGGCAGACGGAAAAAATGTCTTATCTTTGTGGCATAAAGCGTAACATGTGCCTGTACTGAGAACTGGATATTCCTTTTCAAGGACGGCACCAAATCAAAACAATAACCAATCTGATTCGGAGGTATTCTGATGGAAAAGAGAGTAGGTACAGTAATCATTCAAATCAACAGCCACGAGGAAGTCGCCCATCTAAACGACATCCTTTCGCAACATGGAGACATCATTCTGGGAAGGCAGGGCCTTCCACGGAGTAATGGCAAAAATCTCATATCCCTGATTCTTGAAGGTACCACAGATCAGATAGGCTCTCTGACCGGCCAGCTGGGCCGGTTGAACGGCATTCAGGTCAAGTCGGTATTATTGAAGAATTCATAAAATGAGAAAAATTGCACTTCCCTTTGCTGCAGCCCTTTTGACGGCTGCTTTATTCCCGGTGGCTGCCTATGGGCAGGAACAAAAAGACACCATGCCGGTTCCACTGGGTGAAATAGTGGTAACCAGCCTGCGGATAGACAGACAGATCAGGAACCTGCCAACATCCATGGTGGTGGTGGATTCGTCTTTATATCAGAAACGCTCTGCATTAACCATAGCCAATGTCCTGGAAGAAGAACCGGGTGTTTCACGGGGTGGGGACGGGGTCTGGTCCACCAACATCAATATCCGCGGTTTTAATGAAGACCGGCTGGTTATCCTCATTGACGGGAACCGGGTAGAGACAGCCACCGATCTGACCGCATCGCTCAGCATGGTAGACGTTAATGATGTAGAGCGGGTGGAAGTTATCAAGGGGGCCCAATCGTCCCTTTACGGAACGGGAGCCATGGGAGGTATAGTGAATATCATTACCAAACAGGGTTATTTTGGCAGGAACCCCTATGTCTCGTCAGAGGTTATATCGGGGTATACATCTGTTAACCGTATGTTTTCTAACCACGCCTCGGTCAGTGCAGGTTCACGCAAATGGTATCTGAACCTGGGTGGCACCTATGCTAAGGCTGGAAATCTGCGCACCCCCGACGGCATGTTGCCAAACAGCCAGTTTAACACCAGCAACATCTCGGCAAAACTGGGCGTCAGACCCCTTGCCAACCATTTGTTTAAAATACAATACCAGCGCAATTGGTCATGGGATGTAGGCGTTCCCGGAGGTGATGCCTTTCCGGGGCCTGCAAAAGCAACCTATACAGATATTGGTCGTCATTTGTTGTCTGCCAGTTACAGGATATCCAACATTACCGAAAAATGGACAACCCTGGAGTTGAAGTATTTCACCCAATACATTGCCCGGGAGGTAATGATGAAACCAAATACGGTAACCCAGGCAAGCCTGCCCAACGGGAACGTGCAGCGCACCACCCCGGAAGTTTTTTACCCTACGGGATATCACCTGACCAACGGGGTGCAACTGCAGGGGACCTGGGAACTGTCCGATAAGAACACACTGATCGCAGGAGTAGATGTTTGGGGCCGCAAGCTGCGTACAGGAAGGGATAAGTACATACGGATAGATATATTGAATCCGGCGGGCACTATTATCAAGACCAACAATGTAGTTCGCGGTGAAACGCCCATCCCCGAATCGAGCTTCAGCAGTGCGGGATTGTTTTTCCAGAATGAGACCCGCTTCATGGACAACAGGCTGACTATGATTCTGGGTGGCCGCTTTGACGGGATCCGGATCAAAAATCAGGAGGGATATGATGTGGATTACATCATCATGAACGGAGAACGGAATGACAATCCCCCCAGCCAGCGTATCACATTTGAAAAAGGGACGGAATATAATATATCCTGGAGTGCGAACGCCGGCTTTCTCTACAAATTGTCAGGGAGTACAGACCTGTCGCTCAATCTTGCCCGGGCTTTCAGGGCACCTTCTCTGGAAGAGAGGTTCAAATACATAGACCTGGGTAATTTTGTCCGCCTGGGAGATCCGGCCCTGAAACCGGAAAAATCTTATTCGGCAGACCTGGGGGTCAGGGTCTGGAAGTCAAAATTCAACCTGCAGGCAGGTGTTTTCATCAACCGGATGAACAATATGATCGTAGAGGTGCCGGGTGAGTTTATCTTCAGGCTTACAGCCGATTCAAAGGCCGATACCATTCCGGCGCTTGTTAATGCCAACGTAAGAAAGGCCCTTCTTTACGGTGCGGATTTTAAATTTGCCTTCAATTTTAGCCGGAATTTCGTGTTTTTTGGCACAGGGGCATATGTTCGCGGCGTAGCCCTAGAAACCGATGCCAACCTGCCATTAATCCCGCCTTTGAACGGGCGGGCCGGACTTAGATATACCTGGCAGGCCGCAGGATCGGCCGAATTATCCGTCTTTGGTGCAGCCCGTCAGGATAAGATTGCCGAAGGAGAACAAGAAACGGCAGGATACTACAGGCTGGATTTTGCCTTGAATACAAAGGCCTTTGATCTGGGTTTCATGAAAATACAAGGTTTTGCCGGTATTGACAACATAACCAACAACCGTTACACCAACCATCTTTCTACCAACCGGGGAGATATTAGCGTAGAACCTGGAAGAAATGTTTATCTACGTCTTAAACTGTCCTTCTGATACTGCCGGATACCGTTTTGTATAGAATCGGGATTTACTTCAAAATCCCGGTTGCGGTGTTTTGGCCCACCGTATCCTTGTCCTGGTCCCGGGGCAGACAACAGTGACTGGAACAGGGTGGCAAGCTTTTCACTTTGCTCCTGATTGAGCACGCTTAGCATATTGAAATAATAATCGAAGGTGATAATTTTGAGATCCCTGTGTTTTTCTCCCAGTGCTTCTGCCAGCTGCGATAGTTTTTCCCGGCTGGGACGGACAGAGTTTAATTCCCTTGCCATGCGGTTACGAATGACATTCATAGAGGCTACCGTCCTGTTGGCTGACCGGTTGTATAAGCGTCTGAATTCCATGAATTTAGCTTGTTGCGTATCATCCAGTTCTAATTCTGAGGCAATGTAATTTCCAAACGGGCGGGGAGGGATGTCTGCCTGACGGGGAGGGATGTCTGCCGTTTGTTCTTTCTGTTGCAGGTCCCGTGTCAGATGAGCACGGTACGTAATAATAACGGCAATGTTTGTCCCCAGGAGGAAAACCACCAGAATAATCAGAGCCGTTCTTGAAATTTTACGCATGGTTGATGAATTAAAAATCTTCTTCCAGGAGCATGTTTTCCATGTTTTCCATCGGGGCTTCATAGAATAGATCTGCAATTTCATATTCTTGTGGAGAATTTGCCGGGGAAGGGAAAACAGTCAGCTGAGCCATCAATATACCGGAAAAAAGCCCCACAACCAGGGCCGCGGCCAGGAACAACGGCCTGAGAACCCTGAATTTCCGTGGTATTTCTTTTTCCTGCAGTCTTCCCTGAATACGGGTAAAAAGGAAAGGCCGTACCGGAATGCTTTTTTCTTTGTCCAGTATAGAGAGTGTTTCTTTCAGGAATTCCAGTTTGGCGCTGCATCCGGCACACGAAGCCAGGTGGTTGGTTATTTCCCTGACCTGATCTGCCGGAAGGTTGTTTTCCAGAAAGAAGATCAGTTTGTTTTCCGTAGATATGCAGTCCATTTTCTGTTATTTTGTATGTTTGACACATCAAACCGGAAAAACTTGCGCCCTTTTTGAAAATTATTGCCTGAAAACACAAGTATTTTCGGATTGCCGTGTCAAATATATTGTTTTTTACAGGACTTTGGACACAAATTTAACAGACAGACTAAAAAAACGCGACGAACAGGCATTTCGTGAACTGGTTGATACATACGGTCAATTGGTGTTCAGAACATGTATGGGCATATTGCATGACCGTGAAGATGCCGATGACGTGGCTCAGGAAGTTTTTATTGAAGTATTCCGGTCTATTGACAGATTTCGCTCCGGTGCTAAAATTTCTACATGGTTGTACAGGATCGCCATAAACAAATCGCTCAATTACCTGCGGGATAACCGACGGCATACAGAGTCCCTCGTGCCCCGGGAAGCGTCTGTTGCCGCTATTTCTGCAGCCGTGACAGGAGACAGTCCGTTGGAAACGTTGCAGGAAAAAGAAAAAAAGAAAATTCTGGAGCAGGCATTGAATGCCTTGCCTGAAAAACAAAAAATTGCTTTCGTTTTAAGTAAGTATGAAGATCTTTCGTATAAACAGATCAGTGAAGTAATGAAATTGTCTGTATCTTCAGTAGAGTCTCTGATTTTCAGGGCAAAACAGAATTTGCAAAAAAAACTTCTGGATTGTTACAGGAAGTCCTGCTGAAAAAAAATCCGTGCAGCGCAAGTTTTCCTGTGGTGTTGGTGTCTTATAGGCAAACAAATCTTAAAAAATTACTACTATGAAAACAACAGCTTATTTGATCGCAGCACTGATGATGTTGACATCATTGACCGTGTTTGCCCAGGGAGGCAGAGGTAACAGAAATGTCTCTTTCAAAGACCACACCACTTGTATAAATGTTATTCCGGATCTGACACAGGAGCAGATACAACAGATCACTTCTCTGGAATCTGCGCACAAATCTCAAATGGACCAGCTCAGGAATGAACGACGTTCCACCAGGGACATCAGGTCCAGGGAGGACATCCGTGAAAAAATGATCCAGGTACGTGATGCTCACCGCAATCAGGTAAAACAGTTATTGACTCCTGAACAGCAAAGGGTGTATGATGCGTTGCCTTACAGAGGCTACGAAGGCCGGGCTAACTCAAACCACTCCCGGGGTAACAACAGAAACTGCTGTCGCTGATAAAAATTTTGCCATAACCGTAAAAACTTATATCTTTGCGGACCTTTTCTCGGGAAGATAAGGAAGTTAACACAATTTATTAACTTTATAATCAGATTTATGGCAGTAAAAATTCGTCTTGCACGCCATGGCAAAAAGAACTACGCTTATTATCACATTGTAGTTGCCGACTCAAGGGCTCCCCGTAACGGCCGGTTGATAGAGACCCTGGGAACCTATGACCCCAACACCGACCCGGCAAAGATCCAGCTGGATGCAGAAAAAGCCCTTACCTGGCTCAATAACGGTGCTCAACCCACACTAACAGCCCGCAGGCTTCTTTCCTATAAAGGAGTATTGTTGAAAAAACATTTGCAGGAAGGTGTGGCCAAAGGAGCTTTGACCCAGGAGCAGGCAGATGCAAAATGGAATGCCTGGATGCAGGAAAAAGAAGCCAAGGTTGTCGCAAAGAAAGGCAAACTGGAACAGGAGACACGCACAGAAATGAAAAAGCGCCTGGAAGCAGAAGCCAGCGTTAATAAGGAGCGTGCCGCTGCATTGCTGGCAAAACGTCAGGAAGCCGCCGCCAGGCTGGCCGCCGCCGCAGCCGCCGCTGCTGCAAAAGCAGAAGAGACCATCGCCGAAATTGAAGGTACGGCAGTTCCTGAAGCAGAAGAAGATAAAGACCAGGCCGCAACCGAATAGTGATATGGGAGAAAAGGAAAGGTTTCTGCCACTGGCAACAGTGAGGAAAACCTTCGGCAGGGGAGGAGAACTTATTTTGAAATTCCGCCCTGATGTTCCCCAAAACATTATTGACCAGTTGAGCAAAGAAGAACCGGTATTCATCCAGGTGGACGGGATACCGGTTCCTTTTTATTTTACATCGGTCACTTTACGGGGAAACGACCAGGCCCTGGTTAGTTTTGAAAATTATCTGACCGAAACCCTGGCCGCCGAATGGGTGGGGAAAACGTTGCTCTACAAAGCAGGGGAGTCGGCAACCCCGTCTGGCGTAACGCTGTTGGTAGGGTATACGTTCCGGGCAAAAGCCCCGGAAGGGCAAAAACGCAGAGGAACGGTCACGGATTTTTTTGATTATCCCGGGAATCCCTGCCTGGAGCTGGAGTTCGAAGACGGAACGCGAACCTTGTTGCCTTTTCATGAAGACTTCATTCAGAAGACCGATACCAAAAGAAAGGTTGTTCACCTGACATTGCCTGAAGGACTCTGACCGGCAGGCCCATTCTGCTAGAGCAGGTTCTTGAACATTATATCTGTATAGCCCGAGGTTCCGCTCGCAGCAAAAGAGACATGAGCGTAGTAGTTGCCATATTTTGGGCCCCAGTATACTATATTCCCGCTGCTGCTGTGATCATTAAACCCGAAATCAGTGATTTTTTCCCTGTATTTTTCTGCGTCTGAATTTCTTGCCCTGATGGTCACGGCCATATAAAACATATTATCACTGTATCCTACAAAAGTACAAGCCCCGGAAAAAGGCGGGTAGCTTTTCAGAAATTCATATTGTGCCGTGATTTTATTCCAGTCTGTATAATCTGCGGGTTGTTCCTCCTCTTCCCCTTCTTTCGCAGGGGGTGTTGTGGTCAGTGTCACTATAATGACATCTCCGGCAGGTACGTCCACTTCCCTTGTAGATTTGTTCCCGTCCGGATCGATGGCCGTTATAAGCCATTTTCCCTTGTTCAGTATGGTGTAGATAAGTTTCTGTCCCTGGTCAACGATATTGCCCAGTGTAACATAAATCGAAGCCATGGAAGAAGAAGTGCTTTGGGTGTTCTGGGCTATGACAATATCGGCCTGGCTCTGCGAATCGTCATCCTCCACAAATACAAAGGAGCGGTTGGTTCCACTGGCATTTTCGGTATTGGTTCTGGCTACTTCCACCACTTCTTTCATGACAGAGGCCATCTTTGATGCATAGCCCGGGCCCATTGCTTTTGCCGTTGGATCGTCGGGCCCCAGGGAGTTGACGGCAGCGGTGATCTCTTGTGCCATCTGGGCGGGATCGGCCTGTGAGCCTGAATTGTATATATCCAGGGTCAGTTCCCCGACATCACCGGCGTCCAGTCCTCCGGAAGTGGTGGTCTGGAGGGCATCAACCATCAGCTCGGTTCCGGCTTCCACCCCTTTGGCTCCTTCGGCCACGAAAATCTTCTGAATGGTCAGGCCCCGCTCAACCGAAGTGTTTCCGAACTCTTCGTTGTCCTGTTGGAAATCGTTGAACATCTGGGCTGCCTGGTAATCGAAGTCCCCTTTTTCCATTTTTTTCCAGAAATCACTTTCACCCGAGGTTTTTGCTTTCCAGTCGGGCCTGAGTTTATTGTAAAGTTCTGTCCGGTCCGATGCGGGTATGTTGGAAGCCACTTTCAGGAGGCGTTCCCGGCTTCTTTCCCCGCTGCCGGTGACCCAGGAAAGGAACTTTGCCCCGGAGGACAGGATGCCTTTGGTGTTAACAGAGGTCAGGATACCTGACTTTTCCAGGTTCTTAAAGGCACTTTCGTAATCCTTTATGTATGGAGCCATTTGGGCAACTGCTCCAAAGAACACGTCGTACTCTTCACTGCTTACCGTCCCTTTGAGGAAATTGCGGGTGAAACCGTCCGAAGTCGCTTTCAGGTAATACAGTGTGATGAATTGTTTTTGTACGGCAAAATCGGCAAAAACTGCGACATCATCCCGGAATTGTTCCGATCCTTCATAATTTTTCCAGCCAAAAAGGCCGGTACAACTACTGGCGAACATTCCCGCGACGACCAGCAGGAGCATGGCGATAACTCTTTTCATTATCATATTGTTATTTACAAATCTAAGATAGAAGAAAATTGTTACTCTACAACAATTCAACCCAAACTTTCTTTGATAAGATGTGCGGCCAGACGTGCACAATGGTCCAGCCCCAGAAGGCCCGCATCAAGAGAGAAGTGATATGAATCGGCCTTTCCCCATTCCTTGTTGGTGAAATAATTGTAATAAGCAGCTCTTTTCTTTTCTTCCTTGACGATGAATGCTTCTGCCTCTTTTGAGGGGATGCCCATGCGTTCAGACACATTGGCTATACGAAGGGGAAGGGGTGCATGTATGAAAATACTGCGCATGCGGGGGTGATCCCGCAGGATATAATCGGCACAGCGTCCAACGATAAGGCAGGGCTGTTCACTGGCAATTTTACGGATCACTCCGGACTGGATACTGAATATCCTGTCTCTTGAGAGGGTTGCGTTCAGAGGGTCAAAAAAGGCTCCCCCCAGAAAATCATGGACATTCAGGACCCGTGAAAGGCCCTGGGAAACTTTCTCATCGGCATTTTCAAAAACTTCTTCACAAAGACCGCTATCTTTGGCTGCATAGTAAAGAAGCTCCTTGTCATAAAAGAAAAGACCGAGGGCCGAGGCGATCATCTTTCCCGTAAGATAACCGCCACTTCCAATCTGGCGGCCAAGAGAAACAACAATGTTATCTGTAGCGTTCATAATCTTTCCTGAATTCTTTCATTTGTTTTGTTATAAGTATTGCAGCCACAACAAAAGAGGCTGCATCGGATACGGGCATACTGGCCCAGACACCGGTAACACCAAAAAAACGCGGAAGAATGAGCAACGAGGGGATAAGGAATATTACCTGACGTGTAAGTGAAAGGAAAATAGCCTTTCCCGGTTTGCGGATGGACTGGAAAAAAGAGGATGTAACCATGGAAAGTGACACCAGAGGAAAAACAGCCAGATCAATGTGCAGTCCTTCCACGGTAAGACGGGCCAGTGTGGGATCATTGGTAAACAGGCTCACGGCCATCACCGGGAAGAATTGCGCTATGATAAAGGCCAGAACACTCACACCAAAAGAACATAGCAGTGTGAGTTTAAAAATTTCGCTCACCCTTTTGTATTGGCGTGCTCCGTAGTTGAATCCCACCAGGGGTTGCATTCCCTGGTTAAAACCGAACATGATCATGACAAAGAAAGATATCATCCGGTTGGCAATTCCATAGGCCCCCACTGCATAATCACCACCGAAATGAAAGAAAGAGCGGTTTATGATTATGATTACCAGGCTACTAACAATGTTCATCAGAAAAGGGGCAAGACCTACGGAAATGATATTGCGCGGCATTCCTTTTTGTATGATGAAAATGCCTTTTTTAAAATGGAGCAGGGATTGTTTGCTGGAATAATGGTTCAACAGGATGATCAGAGCGACAACCTGGGCCAGTACAGTAGCTACGGCGGCTCCGCGGATTCCCCACCTGAATCCGAAAATAAAGAGCGGATCCAGGATGATATTGATACCCACGGCAGTAAGAGTCGCAGCCATGGCTTTTTTGGGATACCCGCTGGCTCTCAGGTTATCGTTCAGACCATAATAAATGTGGGTGATCACATTGCCCCCCAGGATAATCTGCATATATTCCCTGGCATAGGGTACTGTCTGTTCGCTGGCTCCGAAAAAATACAGCACAGAATCCAAAAAAATGAGCGCGACGATCGTATATATAATCCCTATAATGGTGTTAAGTGTTACGGCATTACCCAAAGCAACCTCTGCGGTTTGAATGTCTTTCTGTCCAAGTTTCACAGAAATCAGGGTCGAAGCGCCTACCCCTATCAATGAACCAAAGGCCGCCGAAATATTCATCAGGGGGAGTGTCAGAGAAAGACCGGCTATAGCCATGGCATTGACTCCCCTTCCAATGAAGATGACGTCTGCCAGGTTAAAAAGGCTGGCAGCGGTCATGGATATGATGGCCGGGGCCGCATAACGGAATAGGAGCTTTGGAATGCGCTCCTTATCCAGGGACAGTGTTTTTATCTGATCAGGCACGCCAGTAAATCTTTTTATTGGTGACCAGCGAAACAAGCCACATGGTAAAGAGCACCAGCAAAAATGAGTTCAGGGTGCCAATCCACGGGTAATCTGCCGGTCTTGACCAACGGTACAATACTTCAAAATATGTAATGCTCATAAGAGGTGTAACAAACATTCCATGTGCCACGTAGCTCATGAGCGGATTGGCTCCTGCTCCTGAAAAAATGCCGGAAAGAAATCTGCAGTGAAAAAACTCCAACAGGTAATCAAGCCACATAAGCAACAGGATGGCAATGCCTCCGCTCACAAAACAATAGGAAAAAGAGCAGGGTACTTTTGTAAGTCCCGGTTCAAAACGTTCTATCCACAGACCTGAAATTATTAGCAAACCCGACAAATAGAGCAGGGGAAGGTACTGGGGTGCCTTTTTTTTCATCAGCCATACGAGTATAATCAGTGAAAAAATTGAAAACCATTTTCCATCCGAAAGCCACCGGTTATAGCTGCTTATGCATATCCACACAACCAAAAGGAACATACCCCAGAATAGAAGGTGGGTAAGAAAACCTCCCCGCCGAATTTCCGCAGTTTGTTCTTCCTGCATGTGAAGCAACCGGTCCCCGACCCAGGTGGCCGGAAGCAGGATCATCAAAAAATTGATCTCCTCCATATTCAGCAGCCATGAAAGATTTTTGTTCTCATACAGCAACTGGTCAAATCCCAGCATGCGCGATACAAGGCTTACGGCTACAACACCCAGGAATGCCACCAGCCGCCACTTTTGAGAATCACGGGTTATATACCATACAAGGGCGCCGGACAAGTATAAAAAGGCCAGCAGCAGAATAATGATGTTCCGGCTAAAAAGTGTCATCTGTACGTCAAACACAAGCGCATAGAGCGCCAGAAGGCCAAAGGCTGCAGCCCACCCTGCAAGACGGATTTTAAATGACGCGCCTTTCACATATATGAGCCACAATGCCGCAAATCCGGCAAGGATCAGAAATTTTGACCAGTATCCCGGTAAAGAGGGTTGCAGCAGGTTGCATAAATAGGAAAAAGCCAGCAGCCTCAGAAACCGCCCGCCAATATCTTTCATGTCGCGGAGCACATCCTGACCCGAACGTTTCCATTTTGCCCTGAAAGCAAAAGGGATGGCTACTCCCATACAGAAAATGAAAATGGGGAAAACAAGATCTACCCAACCCAGACCATAACTGGCTGTATCCAGAACATGATCCGGGGGTGGTGTCTGTATGTGGTACATCCAGCCCGGAAGTACGCCATGAGGAATGATGGCCGAAAACACCATTCCGAAAATGGACACTCCGCGCAAAACATCCAGCGTAACAAACCTTCTCATGACAATTTACAAATAAGGTTTCAGGATGGTTCGCATCTGGCCGAGTTTCTTTTGAAGCAGCTCCCCGTCTACCGCTTCTGCTATAAAACGCAGGTAAGGTTCGGTGTTGGAAGGCCTGACATTGAACCACCATTGCGGGAATTCTATGCGGTACCCGTCAAAATCGTAAAATGCCGTAGGGGTTTCCCGGGTCGTAAAATACGTTTTAAGGGCATCCATAGCTTCCTTTTTGCGCTCAATTCGATAATTGATTTCCCCGGAACTCTCATATTTTTTGATACCACGGATGATCTCCGACATTGGTTTTCCCAGTTTCACCAAAACATCCAGAACAAGGAGTGCTGCCAGCAACCCGCTGTCTGAATAAAAGAAGTCCCTGAAGTAGTAATGGCCGGCCAGTTCCCCACCGTACAGCCCGTCAATCTCTTTGAGCCTGGGCGCAGCAAAAGCCCTTCCCACACGCCAGGTGTGCATTTGGGCACCCATAGGGGAAAGGTATTCTCCAACGGCTTTGGAGGAACGGATATCCTGCAGCACCCTGGCTGGTTTTCCGTCCAGGAAATGATGGCCGAGCAGGGCTATGATCAGATCGGGAGCAATGAACGATCCGTTCTCATCGGTGAACATGACCCTGTCTGCATCTCCGTCAAAGATGATTCCCACGTCGCATTTTTTATTCCTGACCAGTTCCTGCAGCTGCTTTATGTTTTCAGGAACAAGTGGGTTGGGGGCATGGTTTGGGAAGCGTCCGTCCAGTTCCAGGTTGATATAAAAAACGTTGTCTGTTCCCAGGAGCCTTTCTACAAACAGGCCGGCCATCCCGTTGGAAACATCAATTCCCGCGCGTAATCCTTTCAGTTGCGGCACAAAAGAGCAGAGGTATGTGAAATATTCCTCTTTCAGGTCCAGCGGTGTTACCAGTCCTCTTTTTTCAGTTTTCACGGGTTCTTTATGAAGGACATACTCTTCAAGAAGGTTAAGCCCGTTATTATATCCCACGGGCATGGCTCCGCGCCCCGACACCTTAAGACCGTTGTATTCTGCCCCGTTGTGGGAGGCCGTGATCTGAACCGACCCGTTAAAATGGTGTTTTGCCGTGGCATAATACACCATGGGAGTGGTGGCCAGACCCAGGTCACAGACATGGGCTCCGGCATCACACAACCCGCAGACCAGAAATTGATAAGCTTCAGGAGAAGACACCCTGCAGTCTTGCCCTACTGCAATTCTTCTAGTCTTCAGGACCGTGGGCAGGAAGAAACCCATTTTGTAGATATCTTCAGGCAGCAGATCTTTTCCGTAAACGCCCCTGATGTCATATGCGTGGAATACTCCCATATTACTTTACAATTTTCGTTTTGTAAAATGTCTTGACTTCGCCCTTAGCGATTGCCTGCAGTTTGCTTTGAAGCATTTTTTTGCGGATGGCAGGGGCCAGATCTGTAAAGAGTTCTCCTTCCAGGTGTGAATATTCGTGCTGCACCATCCGGGCAGCCATACCGTGAAACCATTCTTCTACCGGTTTAAAATCCCGCCCTGCATAAGCCAGTTTTACACTTTGTGGACGTTCAATGTCTGCCCAAAGTTTAGGCAGACTCAGACAACCCTCCTGGAGGACAACCGTCTGTTCGCTTACTTCCACTAATCGCGGATTGATGATCAGCCGCTTAAAATCCTTTAATTCGGGCCGGTCTTCCGATAATTCGCTCCCATCCACCATGAACAAACGAATGGAAAGACCTATCTGGGGAGCGGCCAGACCCACTCCGTCGGCATAATACAAGGTTTCCCACATATCCTCTATGAGTTTGTCAAGATTTGGATACCCGGGGGTAATGTCCTGTGCTTTCTGTCTTAGAACGGTAGACCCGTATATGTATATGGGCAATATCATGGTGTATTGTTTTGAAGGTATTCCTGTAATATGATGACTGCGCTTATTTTATCAATAGTAGCTTTATTCCTGCGGTCTTTTTTTTTCACCCCCCCGTCAATCATAGCCTGAAATGCCATTTTTGATGTGAAACGCTCATCGGCCAGCGTTACGGGAATGTTTGGGAAGGTCCTTTGCAAATGCGTCACAAAGGCCGTTACACGGGAAGCGTTCTGAGCCGGGGTATTGTTCAGGTGCTTTGGATAGCCAACCACAAACAAGTCTATGGGCTGTTCCTCATTGTATTTTTTCAGGAAACCGGTCACTTTGTCTACGGTAAGGGTTTCCAGGGGAATGGCAAAGATTCTGAGCGGATCACTCACTGCCAGACCCACCCGCTTCTGACCATAGTCAATACCTATTATCCGTCCCATGATGCAAAGGTAACACAAATTGGAAAATGATTCTTACATTTGCCCTGCAAAGCAAATCTATGACATCTGGTCATTCCAAGAAGAAAGTCCTTAGGGACAGGTACATTTTCGGAGTTTTTGACATTGAATTCCACAAACAGGTTCTCAATTTCAAATTTTCGATTTTACAGTTGCTTTTGGGCCTGTTCGGGATCATCGCAGTCCTGGTGGCCGGGGTTGTACTGCTGATTATCTATACCCCGTTGAGGGAGATTGTTCCCGGTTACCCAAATGCCCAGACCCGCGAAGTAATGATGTACAATGCCCTCAGGGCAGATTCCCTTGAAAAAGTGATACATTTATGGGAAATCCATCTGACCAATCTGCAGCGTGTCCTTGCAAACGAAGATCCTTTGGATCCCGCCCGGATCCTTCCCAAGGCTCAGGCGGCCGATATTCCTGAATTTGCAGTGGGAGGAAGATCCCGGGAAGATTCCCTGCTCAGGGCAGGGGCCGAATTGAAAGAGCAGCAAAGCAGGAGTAGTATCAGTGGCGGGAATCTGCAGATTGAGGGATTGCATTTTTTTCCGCCGGTCAAAGGCCTTGTTTCTTCAGGTTTCAATCCGGCCGGCAACCATTTTGCCATAGATGTGGTAGCCCCTGAGAATTCGGTCATCTATGCCGTGCTGGATGGTACCGTCAACTTTGCCTCGTGGACCGATGAATTTGGGTACGTATTGCAGATACAACACGAAAGTAACCTGCTGTCAATTTATAAGCACTGTTCTCAATTGTTCAGCAAAGTAGGAGACCCGGTGACGGCAGGAACGGCAGTCGGCATCATTGGCAGTCACGGGACGTACTCCACCGGATTTCACCTGCATTTTGAACTCTGGCATAAAGGGGTACCCATGAATCCGGCAGATTACATTAATTTCTGACATGGCATACCAAAAACGTATAGCTGTTCTGGGTTCAACGGGTTCGATAGGAATTCAGACCCTTGACATAATCCGCAGATATCCAGGGCTATTTAAGGCACAGGTTCTTACCGCCCGTAAATCTTCGGATTTACTGATCAGGCAGGCCCTGGAATTCCTGCCCGAGGCTGTGGTGCTAACCTGCCCGGATGCCTGGCAGGAAGCAAGGGACGCCCTTAAGGGAACTCCTGTACAAGTTCTGCATGGAAACGACTCCATAGCCGGAGTGTTGGCCTGGGATTCTATAGACCTGGTTTTAAATGCACTGGTCGGATTCGTGGGGCTCGAGCCTTCCCTTGCCGCCCTTAAAAACCACAAGGCATTAGCACTGGCCAACAAGGAAAGCCTGGTGGCAGGAGGTCACCTGGTCATGCGGGAAGCGGCTGCGGGTAATGGATTTATTTTACCCGTGGACAGTGAACATTCAGCGGTTTTCCAATGTTTAAGAGGAGAGCAGGCCACTATAGAAAAAATTATCCTGACGGCTTCCGGAGGTCCTTTCTTCAGGCGCAGTACCCGGCAATTGGAATCCATAACCAAAGCAGAGGCACTGGACCATCCCACCTGGAATATGGGTAAAAAGGTTACTGTAGATTCGGCAACCCTGATGAACAAAGGCCTGGAAGTGATAGAAGCGTTTTGGCTTTTCGGACAGCCCCTGTCAAGGATAGAGGTAATGATTCACCCCCAGTCCCTGATCCATTCCATGGTTCAGTTTTCTGACGGCACAATCAAAGCCCAGATGGGCTTCCCCGACATGCACCTCCCAATCCTGTACGCTTTGTCTTATCCGCGTCGCCTGGATTACCCCGAGGCACGCAGAATGGAACTTTCACATTTTCGTTCCATGGAATTCCACAAGCCGCCGAAAGAAAAATTCCCGTGCCTTGGAATGGCCTATGAAGCCATGAAAAAAGGAGGCAATATCCCCTGTGCCCTTAATGCGGCAAACGAAGTAGCTGTAGAAGCTTTTTTGAATGAAAACCTGAAATTCAATGCTATACCAAAACTGATTTCGCGAACCCTGGAAAAAATCTCATTTATGCCCGACCCCACATTGTCTGAATTGAAGGACACACACCAGGAAACTCAGAGGGTGGCACAAATTTTGTTGGCAAGTTCTTGATAATATGGAAGTATTGATTAAAATCGCCCAGGTGATCCTGGCTTTGTCTTTATTGATTCTTGTACACGAGGCCGGACACTTTCTTTTTGCCCGGCTTTTCAAGATAAGGGTGGATAAATTTTATCTTTTTTTTGATCCATGGTTTAGCCTGGTGAAATTCAAGCCAAAGAATTCCCATACCGAATACGGGATTGGATGGCTGCCTCTGGGAGGGTATTGCAAAATATCCGGAATGATTGATGAGTCCATGGATAAAGACCAGATGAAAGAGGAACCCAAACCATGGGAATTCCGCAGCAAGCCCGCCTGGCAACGTTTCTTTGTCATGGCCGGAGGTGTACTCTTTAACATAATTCTGGCCATTATTCTCTACGGACTTATTCTCTATACCTGGGGGGAGGAATATATCCGCACACAAGATGCAGCCTATGGTATACAGTGCAGCTCCCTGGCACGGGAGATAGGATTCCGGGACGGAGACCAAATCCTTGCTTTTGATGACCGGTTAGTTGCCGATGAACCTTTTCACACCTTACAGGTTGATCTTATTAGGACAAGACCCGCTGTGATAACAGTACTCAGAGGAGCCGATACCGTCCGTTTTAACTTTGATCAAACCTTTATTGCCCAAATGCTCAACACAAGGGATCTGTTTACACTGCGCTATCCTTTTGTGGTTTCCTCGGTGCCGGACACTTCGCTCAATGCAGGCTCGGGACTGATGACCGGTGACAGGATTGTAAGCTTGAACGATATTCCCACCCCTTCCATACAGGACGCCCGGCAAATCCTGGCAGAAAACAGCGGGGGGATTGTTGTTGCCGGTGTTCAACGAGACCTTGCCCTATTGCAAATTCCCCTGAAGGTTAACCAACAGGGCATGCTCATGGTAGGGGTGACCAATCCCCTGGAATTCATACCGGTCACTGTAAAAGAGTATTCTTTTTTCAGTGCCTTTCCCGCCGGGATTACGAAAGCTTATAAGACAGGGGCCAATTACATACAAGAACTGGGTTTGATATTCACGCCCAGGACCAAGGCATACAAATCTGTGGGAAGTTTCATTGCCATAGGGAGTATCTTCCCCGGATCCTGGAACTGGGAGATTTTCTGGAACATTACCGCCTGGCTCTCGGTCATGCTTGCCATTCTGAATTTGCTGCCCATTCCCGCACTTGACGGTGGTCACCTGGTCATGGTCCTGTACGAGATGATCACCCGAAGAAAGCCTTCCGACAAATTCCTGGAATATTCCCAGATCGTGGGTATGATTCTGCTGCTCGGACTTGTGTTCCTGGCTTTTGGCAATGACATTTACAGATTATTTACCTGACACAATCAAGGAAAACAGATATGAGGATCAAAACATTACTTATTACCGGATGCATTGCTGTTATGGCAACAGCCTGCACAAACGGTCCGCAGCTGAAACAGAACGTAAGCGGCAAAGCAGGAGAAATTCTGGTGGTTATGAATAAAAACATCTGGGAATCCGGTCCCGGCCAGTCTCTGCGGGCTATTCTGGCTGTCGACTTTCCTTTCCTTCCCCAGCAGGAACCCCTTTTCTCGCTATTCAATATCAATGAAAACGCTTTTTCAACCATTTTCCAGGTTCATCGCAACATCATCATATGCAACACCAATCCCGAACTTGCCGAGGCCAAAATGGTCATTCAAAAAGATATTTGGGCAGCTCCGCAGATTGTGGTCACCCTTTCTGGTCCCGATATGGAAAGCATACAGGAGTGCATTGATGGCAACAGCGATCTGCTGCTCAATGCCATGGAACAGGCAGAAAGAAACAGGGTGATACAAAACTCCAAAAAGTATGAAGAAAAAAACATCCGTGACTATGTGACAAAAATGCTGGGAGGATCTCCTTATTTTCCTACCGGTTACAGAATAAAGAAACGTACCGACAATTTCACATGGATAGCTTACGAGACAACCTATACAACGCAAGGGATCTTTATTTATACCTATCCCTACCGGAGTGAAGAAGACCTTACCTTGTCCCGGATCATAGCAGAGCGGAATCTGAAACTTGAAAAAGAAGTACCCGGACCCCTGGACAATACCTACATGACCACCAACAGCCTCATAGAACCGTCTTATAGGTGGGTCAATTACAACAACCGTCAATTCGTGGAAATCCGCGGATTATGGGACGTGAAAAATGATTTTATGGGTGGACCTTTTGTCGCTCATTGTTTTTACGACAAGGCCAGTCAGAGTGTTGTTGTTCTGGAAGCTTTTGTATATGCACCAAAGTATCCCAAACGTAATTATTTACGACAGGTAGAGTCTATCATCTATTCCTTCGAATGGCAAAATGAATAAAATAATTTGTGGGAAAGAAAATTCGTTTTACCTTTGCGCTCCCAAATTGGCCAGTTCGTCTAACGGTTAGGACTCAAGATTTTCATTCTTGCAATAGGGGTTCGATTCCCCTACTGGCTACAAAACTATAAACTAGAATAATGGCACATCACGCATCAGCAGAAAAACGCGACCGTCAGAATATTAAAAGACGTCTTCACAACAGGTATTATGCCCGGACAACACGTAACGCCATAAAAGCCGTTCGTAACACCACAGATAAAGAAACGGCTGTTGCCATGTTGCCGGAAGTATTCTCTATGATAGACAAACTGGCCAAGATCAATGTTATCCACGACAATAAAGCAAGCAACCTAAAAAGTGGTCTGAGTGCTTATGTAAGCAGATTGGCCTGATTTACACTTTTTGTCCTGATTTTTACAGAATGCTTTCCAATTTTTGGAAAGCATTGTTGTTTTTAATCATGGAAGGGAATTTGAAGATCACAAATTGGGCTAAGGAAGACAGGCCCCGGGAGCGGCTTTTGAACAATGGCCCGGCTTCACTTACAAACACCGAACTGCTGGCAATTCTACTGAGAACGGGTACAGATAAGGCAAATGTCCTGGATTTGGCCAGGAACCTTTTAGCCGGGCATGGAAACCAATTGTATGAGCTGGTACGTTCTCCGGTTGAAAAAATGACCAGGATCAAGGGTATAGGCACGGCCAAAGCAGTGACGCTTTGCGCTGCTTTTGAGCTGGGAAGGAGGGCGCAGATACCGGTGGAAAGGCCTGCTGCCATTACCTCGGCAGGTGAAGTGGCCCGGATTATGATCCCCATGCTCAGGGATCTGACATACGAAACATGCTGGGTACTTTTTTTTGACGCAGCCAGGAAACTCATTGGAAAAGAACAGATCAGCAGCGGGGGCTTGAACGCAACCATAGTAGATGTACGGATGATCCTTAAAAAAGCACTGGATAAACTTTCCTGTGAACTGATCCTGGTTCACAACCATCCCTCGGGCAGCAACAGGCCCGGCCGTCAGGACAGGGTCCTGACCCAAACCCTGAAAGAGGCGGCCAGGATGGTGGATCTTCATCTGATAGATCACATTGTAATAGGGGGAAACGGGTACTTCAGTTTTGCCGAGGAGGGACTCTTGTAATTCCGGGGACTTTTGTACCTTTGACAAAAATAATCCCCTTATGATAACGCATATTTTTTCGGAAAAGGATTCCTTTTTCAATGTGGTTCTGGCACAGCTGCGTGATGTTAACATACAAAAGGATTCCCTGAGGTTCCGCTACAACCTGGAACGCCTGGGTTATATGTTTGCCTATGAAATTAGCAAGACCCTTTCCTACAGAGAAGAAGAAGTGCATACTCCTCTGGGGATAGCAAAAAGCAGGGCGCTGAACGACCAGGTTGTTCTTGCAACGGTGCTGCGCGCCGGGTTGCCAATACATGAGGGAATGCTTAAGCTATTTGACAATGCGCAGAATGCGTTTATTGCTGCATACCGTAAATATGGCAGAAATTATAAATTCACCATACAACTTGAATACCTGACCAGTCCTTCCCTGGACGGAAAGGTGCTGATCCTCTCTGATCCCATGCTGGCCACCGGTTCTACCATCCTGCTGACGTACCAGGAACTGGTTCAGCAAAAAGGAACACCTAAGCACTGCCACATAGTATCTCCCATTGCATCCCGTGAAGGACATGAGTACCTGTGCCGGAAACTGCCTCAAAAGGGCATAACCATATGGCTGGGGGCCATAGACGAGGAACTGACCACCAAGTCATACATAGTTCCCGGTCTGGGAGATGCCGGAGACCTTGCTTACGGTGAAAAATAAATCAGGGATAAACCTGGTCCCCTGCGATAAATGTCATGCTGCATCCCGTTTGGGGAATCTCTTCTAAAGGCAGGGTCATCAGATCGCCACTCCAAACCACAAAATCGGCCCACTTGCCGGGCTCTATGGATCCTTTTTCTTTTTCCCGGAATGATCCCCGGGCAGCCCAGATGGTCATACCCCTGAGGGTGTTTTCCCGGGAAATGGCACTTTCCACTTGCCAGCCGCCCTGCGGGTTGAAATTACGGTCCATTCTTGAAATGGCAGCAAAAAAGGTGTATAGCGGATTGATGCTTTCCACAGGGGCATCGGTTCCAAAGGGTGCCCAGCCGGCGGCACAGATCAGGTCCTGGAAGGCATAGGCGCCTTTGACCCTTTCAGGTCCCAGGCGCGCGGCAGCCCATCCCATGTCGGCCGTGGCGTGTGTGGGTTGCACGGAAGGAACTATGTTAAGTGCACCAAAACGTTTGAAATCGCCGGGTGCCACTACCTGAGCATGCTCTATGCGCCAGCGCAGGTCATTCCCCGGTTCCAGAAACAGGGCGTAAAAATCCAGTACTTTTGCCACGCCCTTGTCTCCAATGGCATGGGTAGCTACCTGAAATCCCCTTTCATAAGCCTTTTGGCAGTATTTCCTAAAAGCAGCGTCTTCGGTTACCTGGATTCCGGTGTTGTCCGGATTGTCAGAATATGGTTCATACAGCAGGGCACCGCTTGATCCCAGGGCTCCGTCAATATACAGTTTAACGGCACTCACATCTACCCTTTCGGACCGGTAGGGACGTGCAAAATGTGAGAAATTCTCTTGGGAAGGGTCCATCCAGACATCGGTCCGGAGTCTGAGACTGCCCGTTTTCTGGAGCGAGTCCAGCAACATAATACGATTCAGGGATAAACCTGCATCTGTTACAGAGCCCAGGCCATAAGAAAAACAGAGGTCCTGTGCCTGCAGTATACAATCTACCAGTTCCTGATCACTCATGGGAGGAATGGTTGCATTGAGCCGCTCACAGGTATTCTCCAGGAATACACCGGTAAAGAGTCCCGGGGAGTTGATCAGGGCTTCTCCCGGGGGTATGGAAGGATCCCCGGGGTGCAAACCGGCTAGCTCTATGGCCCGGTCATTTACCCATAAGGCATGATAATCAACCCTGCGCAGGTAAACCGGAATATTTGGGAAAGCTGTATTCAGTTTTTCATTATCAGGAAGGTCTTTGTCTTCCCACAATGTCTGGTCCCATCCATCTCCTACCAGGAAACCGGGCTGGTACAAATCAAAGTGTTTTTGCAAGCGTGCAATAACTTCGTCAATTGAAGCGGCTCCGCGCAGGTCAACGTATCGCAGGCCCTGGGCTACCTGGAATAAATGGCTGTGAGCATCATTAAAAGCCGGGTATACCGGAGCCCCGTCCAGGTTAATCTCCTTACGGCCTTTGAACTGCTCCCGGATTTGTTCTGTAGTTCCGGTGGCCACAAAAATGCCTTTATCCACTGCAAAAGCCTGGCATACGGCAAAGGAGCTGTCTACAGTATAAACTCTGGCATTGTAAACAACCAGGTCTACGGGTCTGCGTGATGAGCAGGAGGCGGGAACAATGAGTGTCATTCCTGTTAAGATGAGTGTAATAAGGTGTTTTTTCATGTCAGATCTGTTTCCTCAGGCGGGCAATGGGAATATTGAGCTGTTCACGGTATTTGGCAACTGTTCTGCGGGCAACCTTATAACCTTTTTCGTTCAGGCAGGCAACCAGCTCTTCATCGGTCAGCGGTTTGCGTTTATCTTCCGCGTCTATGCTCTGGGCCAGGATGTTCTTGATTTCACGGGTGGATACTTCTTCTCCGGATTCTGTCATAAGGCCTTCTGAGAAAAAATACTTAAGGGGATAGATGCCAAAGTGTGTTTGAATGTATTTAGAGTTCACGACCCTGGATATGGTGGATATGTCCAGACTGGTTTTCTCGGCAATATTTTTGAGCACCATGGGTTTAAGCTTGGTCTCATCACCTTCTATAAAGTATTCTTTCTGGAATTCCAGGATGGCTTGCATGGTATTGAGCAGTGTGTGTTGACGTTGCCTGATGGCTTCAATGAACCATTTTGCAGAGTCCAGCTTCTGTTTCACAAAGATTGCGGCTTCTTTGCTTTCCCTTGAACTCTGGCCGGCGGCTTTAAGGAGCATATCGGCATACCGTTTGTTTATACGAAGTTCGGGGACTGAAAACCGGGGCAGCGTTAAAACAGGCTCCCCGTCCTTCATTTCCAGAATGAAATCGGGAACAACCTGCTGTGCTCTGTCTGCGTAGGAATCGTCAACATTGCCGCCCGGTTTTGGATTCAGCCGCAGGATCTCGTCAATGGCTTCCTTAAGCTCATCTTCCGTAATGCCGAGTCTGGCTATGATCTTGTCGTAATGCTTTTTTGTGAATTCGTTAAAATGTTTTTCCAGGATGGTACGTGCTGTGTCCACAGAGGGTTTCTGTTCTTTGTGGCGAAGCTGGATGAGCAGGCATTCCTGCAGGTTCCGCGCTCCTACCCCGGGAGGATCAAATTCCTGGATAATGGACAGGGCCTGTTCAAATTCTTCCGGGCGGACTAACAGTCCCTGGCGAAAAGCCATGTCGTCACTCAGGGTTTCAAAATCCCTTCTCAGATAGCCGTCATCGTCCAGGCTCCCGATAACGAATAGGGCGATTTCCCGTTCTTTTTCTGTAAGTGAGCGGAATCCCAGCTGAGCCTCCAGATGCTGGTGAAAGCTTTCTCTGACCGAAAAAGTGGGAAAATCTTTTTTAATATCCCGTGACTGGTTGTTAACGTATAATTTATAGGAAGGAATGGAGTCGTCCTGGGTGCTGTAATCACTTAAGGATAATTCGTTGTTGTTATCGTTCTCTTCCTCGGCCTCTTTTGTTTCCAAAACAGGATTCTCCTCCAGTTCTTTCCTTACCCTCTGATCCAGCTCCAGCGTTGGCAACTCCAACAGCTTAATGGTTTGTATCTGCAGCGGTGATAATTTTTGTTTGAGCTGCAGTCTTTGTTGTAGTGACTGAGATAACATTTCTTTCAGTTGCTTGTTGCAAATATACACAATTGCATTCTTTTTAATAACTTTGTGCACAGAAAACTTGTCCCCGACCTATGGAACCAATCATTCCGCCAGTCCCCAGGCATTTGATGGAAGAAGAACTGACCAGGGAACGCTTTGTCAGGTATTCTTCCCGTGGAGAGAACAGATTATATGACTTTAACGCGCACGAAGCTCCCAATACCATGAGGGAGGTGGGACGGCTTCGCGAGATAGCATTCAGGGCAGCCGGAGGCGGAACGGGTCTTGCCTCGGACATTGATTCTTACGATGTCAGCCCCCATGTGCCCTACAGGCAGCTGGTGGTGTGGGATCCCAAAAAAAAAGAAATCCTGGGGGGATACCGTTATATCATCGGAGCGGGAATAAAGCCCGAGAACCTGGCCACATATCCCATTTTCAGTTTTTCTGATTCCTTTGTCCATGATTACCTCCCTTATACCATTGAACTGGGCAGGTCGTTTGTACAGCCCAATTACCAGAATTCCAATGAAAACCGCTCCGGTTTGTATGCATTGGACAATTTGTGGGACGGTTTGGGAGCCCTGATTGTACGTTACCCCTGCATGCGTTATTTTTTTGGGAAAGTAACCATGTACCGCACTTATAACCAGCAGGCAAGGAATTGCCTGCTGTATTTTTTAAACAAATATTTTCCCGATTCCGAATCTTTGGCAACTGCCATTGAACCGCTGGATTATAACGTGGAGAATCCTTATTACAAAGATCTTTTCCAGTCCGGTAATTATGATGAAGATTATAAGACCCTGGTACGTGAAGTCAGGGCATATGGGGAAAGGATACCTCCACTGATCAACTCTTATATGAGAATTTCTCCCAATATGCGTGTTTTTGGTACCACGTTAAACGAGCATTTTGGGGGGGTGGAAGAAACCGGGATCCTGATAACCATCAAGGATATGTATCCCGACAGGGTAGGGCGCCACATGCATTCACTCAGAAACTTTGCAGAGAGGGTCAGGCTCAGGTGGTGGAACAAGGACGCGTCAAAAAATGCTCCCTGTGATCAAAGCGGAGGATAAGATATGCCTTCCCGGGTGATGAAAGCCTGAGGATATGTTTTGCGGATCTCTAGCATAAATCGCATAGCTTCGCTTCGTGTGCGGAAATCACCAACAGTAACCTTGAAGTAGGGGTTTTCATACATCCTGTAAACCGCGGTTTCCGGGTACAGGGCCATAAAGGACGTAACTATGCTTTCCGATTCGGCCCGGGCCGTTTGCTTGTTGTCAAAAAAAATACGAACCCGAAAGCCCTGCATCTTATTAGAAGACAGCCTGTTGTTTTCTACATGCCAGTTGACTTTATACCGGATAGAATCTGACTGAACAATCCTCAGACGGTTCCCGTTGGGACCGGTTTTCTGAAAGTGCTCAAACACATCGGTTGTCAGTTCCAGGGTATCGGGTTCCTGTGCCAGGAGACTCCCCGAAAAGAAACCTGCTGCCAGCAGGATCATGATGTATGACACGACACTTCTTTTCATAATTCCAGTAATTGTTTGGCGGGAATGTCGCTAAGATGCAGTTTTCGCTTCACGCCCCCGCTTTTAACCGTGGCATCTATATCAAGCCGTATCTGTTGGAGCAGTGTCTGGTCAAGGTCAATGGCGCCCGAGAAGAGAACAGACATATCGGTGATTTTCATTGACACAATCCCTTCGTTTGTAGAGGTGCTACGGGCATCAAATACCATGGCAGAATCCATTGAAAACATGGCTATCTGCTTGTCTTTAAGCTTTAACGCCCCGTTCATCTGTGTAAGCCGTATCCTGCCCCCGGTAGGGTTGTTCAGGGTTGCACGGATTTTTATGCGGGCCGATGACAAACTGGTCATGTTATACTGGCTGACGGCAATGTTTTCAATAGCAATATCCCGGTATCGGGAACATCCGGCAGCCACCAGAATGGCCAGTATACAAAGGATCAGGCTTTTCCTGTTCATGATGCAAAGGTATACATTTAGGGTGAATATGCTATATTTGTGCCATGATTCCTTTTTATATCGAAACATATGGTTGCCAGATGAATGTCAGTGATTCCCAGGTGGTTTCCAGTATCCTGTCTGATAACGGATACGAACCGTGCAACCGCTGGGAAGATGCCCGTATCGTGCTGATCAACACCTGTTCCATAAGAGAAAATGCCGAAAAACGCGTGATGGCCCGGCTTAATTATTTTGCCCGTGCAAAACGTAAAGATCCGCAGCTCAGGGTTGGGGTGCTGGGTTGTATGGCCACCAGGCTCAGGGATTCCCTGCTTAACCACCCGGCCGTTGATTGTGTTGCCGGCCCCGACAGCTACAGGCTGCTGCCCGGGATGCTGGAAGCAACAGGCTGCCCAAGTCATGACGGGATGTCCGGGATGCGCAGCCAGCCCTTGCCTCGGCCCGTGTTGCCGGAAGCACCACGTGCCCAAAGCTACCCGCCTGCGCCCGGGATGTCCGGCGTGCCCCTGAACGCCCGCATGAACGTGGAGCTTTCTGCCTCGGAAACGTATGCCGATATCAGGCCTTTACGGAATACGACCTGCGGAGTGACTGCTTTTGTAACCATTATGCGCGGATGCAACAACATGTGTGCGTATTGCGTGGTGCCCTACGTGCGGGGCAGGGAAAGAAGCCGCGACCCGCATTCCATTCTGGAAGAGGTTAAGAATCTTGTGGACAGCGGTTATCGGGAGGTAACGCTCTTGGGTCAGAATGTAAACTCCTATTTGTGGGAGCCAAAGGATGGCGCTAATCCTGTTTCGTTCGCCCGGCTGCTGGAACAGGTGGCTTTGGTGTCCCCCCTGCTGAGGGTCCGTTTCACCACTTCACATCCAAAAGACATGCAGGATGATGTGCTGCTGGCCATGGCCCGCTTTCCCAATATATGCAAACACATTCACCTTCCTGTTCAAAGCGGCAGCAACCGGATATTGCAGAAAATGAACCGTAAATACACCCGGGAAAGTTACCTGGAAAGAATTGCCCGCATACGGGAGATCTTACCCGGGTGTGCCATTTCTTCCGATATGATTGCCGGCTTTTGCTTGGAAACAGAAGAAGACCACGCCATGACACTCGGCCTGATGGAAACAGTGCATTATGACCAGGCCTTCATGTTCCAGTACTCCCAGCGTCCCGGCACCCAGGCAGCGCGTCATTACCCCGACGATGTTCCTGAAGAGGTAAAAACCCGCAGGCTTGCCGAGGTTATCGCCTTGCAGAACCGTCTTTCCCTGGAAAGCAACCAGTCCGATGTGGGAAAAGTCTTTGAAGTGCTTGCCGAGGGTGTTTCCAAACGCTCTTCCCGTGCGTTTTTCGGCCGCACCACTACAAACAAGGTCTGTGTATTCCCCAGGGGAAACAGTGCTATAGGGGATTATGTCAGGGTACTGGTAAAATCGTGTACCGCAGCAACACTTAAGGGTGAAATTATCATAGAAAACAATAAATCATGACAAAAATCAAAGCTACTTACCTGGGAGACCTCCACATAGAGGCCGTACACCTGGATTCAGGATCACGTATTCAGACAGATGCCCCGGTTGACAACCAGGGAAAAGGTGCACTTTTTTCTCCCACCGATCTTTTTGCCACATCCCTGGCAGCCTGTATGATGACCATCATGGGCATCTCGGCCCGCAGCTACGGTTTTGCCCTTGAAGGGGCTTATGCCCAGGTGGAAAAAATCATGGCATCTTCCCCCCGCCGGGTGGGCGAAATAATCATAGACCTGTATTTTCCCGATGGCAAAACCTATGGAGAGCGAGAAAAAAGGGTTATTGAAGCCGCTGCAGCCACGTGTCCTGTTGCCAATTCCGTGCATCCGGATCTGAAAAAAACAGTACGGTTTCATTACTAAGAAAAATTAACTACATTTGCTCCCCCCGTTTACCAAAATTGCCCGGATGGCGGAATCGGTAGACGCGCTGGTCTCAAACACCAGTGGCCGCAAGGCTGTGCCGGTTCGATCCCGGCTCCGGGTAC
>ERZ795049.1561-NODE-1561-length-29496-cov-5.729867_pt1 | contig 29496 bp, 15 predicted proteins | sample MGYA00375133_ERZ795049 | MGnify/ENA primary metagenome ERZ795049 (study PRJEB30178, sample SAMN05720147) | activated sludge metagenome | isolation source: anaerobic digester from wastewater treatment plant | place: Japan | collected 2015-04-20 ... | reverse complement strand
TAAGGCGTGCAATTTCATTCAATGCATCAAGCGGTGTAAGGTTCTCAATGTTTATTTCATTTAACGCCTGTATCAATCGATGATGCGTTGCCTGAAATATCTCAAGCTGATCTTCATTATCAGGCATTTTTGCTAATAATTCAACTCGTGATGATTTCTCTAATTTATCTAAAATTTTGTCAGCTTTTATGGTTACTGTTTTTGGTATACCCGCAAGTTTAGCTACATGAATGCCATACGATTTATCAGCAGCACCCGGTATCAGCTTATGCAAAAACTGCACCTCATTGATGGATTCTTTAACCATGACGGTATAGTTTACAATTCCCTTTTTTTTAATCGTTGTGAGTTCATGATAGTGAGTTGCAAATAGTGTTTTTGCTTTTATATAATTTGCAATATATTCCACAACCGCCCACGCAATCGCCATGCCATCGTACGTGCTTGTTCCACGTCCTATCTCATCCATAATGATCAAACTTTTATCGGTAGCGTTGTTAAGAATAATAGCGGTTTCATTCATCTCTACTAAAAATGTTGATTCACCTCGCGAAATATTATCCGATGCGCCAATGCGGGTAAAAATGCGGTCAGTTATGCAGCAATTTCCGGATTGTGCTGGAATAAACGAACCAATCTGTGCCATAAGCTGAATGATGGCCGCCATGCGGATATAAGTGGATTTACCCGACATGTTGGGTCCTGTTATAATAGCAATAACATTGTCGGTGTTATCCAGAAAAATGTCATTGGGCACAAATGGTTCTTTTATGTAAAACTTTTCTACAACCGGATGCCTTCCATTTATAATAGCAATAATTCCTTCGTCATTTAATGCTGGGCGTGTATAGTTATTGTGATATGCAGCCTGTGCCAATGAACAAAACAAATCTACTATTCCAATGTTATACGCTAAGTCCTGAATATGATTTTTCAGTTCAACAATACGGTTAGTTAAAGAGTTTACTATATCATTTTCAATGTTCAGTATGCTATCGGTTGACTGCAAAACATCTGTTTCAAACTTCTGCAGGGTTTGCGTTGTATATCGTTCGGCGTTGATAAGCGTTTGCTTTCTGAAATAATCATCGGGGACTTTTGATGTTTGCCCCTTGCTTACTTCAATGAAATAGCCAATGACCTTATTATAGCGTACTTTCAGTGTTGATATATCAAGACGTTTTTTTTCATCTTCCTGGTATTGCAATAGCCACTTCTTTGCGTCAGTTTTTAACGCATATAATCTGTCCAGTTCTTCGTTAATCCCTTCTTTAATAACCCTGCCATGTTCGGAAGAAAGGGGAGGATTATCAACGATGGTATTTTTAATGGTGTCCGATAGTTCCTGTATATGAGGGCTTATGCTGCCAAGCATATTAAACAATTCATCGGGATGCTGCCCAATAATAGTATAGATTGATATTGCTGCCTCAATGGATTGCTGTAAAGCGATGAAATCGCGGTTATAATATTTATTTAAAGTAAAACGCGATAGCAGACGTTCCATGTCATGAATTGATGAAAGGATATCCTGAATTTCTTTTAAAAGGTGTATATTGTTTATAAAATATGAAATAATATCATAGCGACTTTCGATAGCCTTTTTATCAAGCAATGGATAGAGCAGTGTACGTTCTAATGCACGTTTGCCCATTGCTGTTTGTGTATAATTAAGCACACCAAAAAGTGAATGCAATCTTGAACCATCCTGACTTTTTAGTATCTCTAAATTATTGATAGTCTGATGGTCAAGCACCATAAAATCACTGCGGCTTAGATTCTTTGGAAATTTAAGATGAGTCAGAGCGCTTTTATGCGTATCCTTTAAATAATGTAAAAGCGAACCAACAGTTAAAATTTCTATGGTGCCAAGGTTTAATCCTTTGATATTTGTTAGTCGATATATGTCAGTGATGGTATTGGTTAGGTATTCGGTATCGTAATACCATTCATTGATAGAAGCTAATGTAATATCCTGCTGTTTCAGCAATTCTTTTAAATAATTCATCTGCTGCTGTGGAGCATACAGCAGCATCTCTTTTGGATAAAAGCGGGTTATCTCTGTGCAAATAAATTCATTGCTATAATCAGCGGTTGTTATGAAAAAGTCTCCGGTTGAAACATCCACAAATCCAGCACATACAGTATTATTGACAACAACTATCGAACCTAAAAAATTATTTTCATCCGAAGTGATGAGGTTGCTCTCAACAACAGTACCGGGCGTAACTACTCGTATAACCTCACGTTTAACAATGGCGCTAGATGAAGGCGGTTCCATTTGTTCGCAAATGGCAACCTTATATCCTGCTTTTATAAGGCGGGCAATGTAGCTGTCCGCAGCATGATATGGCACTCCGCACATGGGAATATTGTTCTGCCGTGAAGTAAGCGCAATATCCAGTATCTTTGATGCAATTTTTGCATCATCAAAAAACATTTCATAAAAATCCCCCAATCTAAAAAACAGTATATCATCATTAAAGTTTTGTTTAATAGCAAGATACTGTCGCATCATTGGAGTAAGTTCTTTGTCATTATCATTGCCCATAGATATAGTTCTTACCATCCTGATTGAGCATTTCAATTATAAAGCCATTAATGCCCAGTTCTTCAGCAAGCTGTATTTTAACATTCATGCATTCATCAAATGCACTGAAATGTCCAGCATATATTTCAAATGATTGTGTTTTTCGTGCTATGTGTACAGGCATAACAATTTTTAAAATTAATTTCTGAAGTTCTTTTGCTTTTGCAAGGTTATACAATGGTCCAATGTTGATTGCATAGTGAACGGTATGATTGTTGCTATCGGGTATATTTACATCCGGTGCTATATCAATGGATGTGCTATCAGCAATGATTGATTCATCGGGCATAAACTGTACACTAACAGGATTATATCTCTTTATATGTTCAGCATAAAGCGCCGCAGTCACGGCTTCAGGAGCTTTTGGATAATTGTTGATAATATACTGATAGGCTGACCATGCGTGGTTATACATTTTATGCTGTTCATAGTACTGCCCCAATCGCAACACCACTGAAGGGTAAATTGCAGTACTATCATAGCCGTGTAAAATTTCTGTAATGCCCTGTATATATTTTCTGGAATACCCTGTGATGTTCTTTTCCATTTCTGTTTTTAAAAATAATCCGTATCCCAGAGCATTTATTTCATGAGTATGTTCAGCTATTGTTTCACAGTCGGATAATCCATTTTCGTAGTTACTGTAATTAAAATGAGCTATCGCCCTGAACTGATAAAAAACCGGGAGATAGTTGCTGGTGGAACATTCAGCAATTGCACGGTTGCTTGTTGAAAGCAAATTTATCCAATCGCTCTTAACATAGTAGAGCTGACACAATGAAAAGAAAGCCTCATCGCGTTTGTTATAGTAACGATAGAGCTGAATAATTTTTTGGTAGTCGGCTACACTGGCATTAACAGATTTTTTTGATGCAGCCACCAGCATACGTATATCAGGTATATACTTGCTTTCAGGGTAATGGGTAAAAAATTTTTTTACAAGCTCATCAGCGTATGCGGCGTTGCTTGAAAACGCTTTTTGTATGGCTTCATAATCAGATTGTTCTGAAGCAGCAACAGTTACTGTGCACAACAATACAATGATAATGTTACGCAGTACGCTCGCCATACAGCGTTGAACCCTTTAATGATACGATAGTTACTGTATATTTTTTCCCGATGTCATCCATGGTGCCCTTGATGATAATAGGGTGGTTGCAGATAGTTTTTCCCATTACCTCACTGTCCGATTTTTTGCTGATTCGCTCAACAATCATATCGGTTGTTGAGTTAATATGATTGTGTAACTGTTTTAGTGAAACCTCGCGCACTGTTGTAATGAGAATGTCAAGACGCCTCTGCTTTTCATTGTCAGGGATAGTATCGGGCTGTAAATATGCTCTGGTGCCTTCACGGGGAGAATATTTATAGGTAAAGGCTTCATCAAATTGCATTGTTTTCACGGCATTCAGTGTCATTTCAAAATCTTTATCGGTTTCACCGGGGAATCCCACAATCAAATCAGTTGAAACAGAACAGTGCGGTACAATAGTATGAATGGCATCAATAGTTGTAAAGTACTGTTTCATAGTGTACTGCCGGTTCATTGCCTGCAATATTGCATCCGAACCACTTTGCAATGGAAGATGAATACTTCGTGCAATAACAGGGTTGTTGTTCATCACATGCAAAATGTTGTCATTAAAATCTTTAGGATGTGAGGTGATGAAATTAAGCTTGTATAGTCCACGGAGTGAAGCTACTTTATCAAGAAGTTTGTAAAATGGAATATCGCCCGAGTCCTGCCCATATTGATTGACATTCTGTCCTAAAAGGGTAATCTCCCTGATGCCATTGTCAATTAATACCGTACAGTAATCAATAATCTGTTGTGATGGGAATGAAATAAGCTTACCCCGCACATAGGGAACAATACAATACGCACAATAATTTTCACATCCATGTGAGATAGTAACCCATTTATGCCATGGCAGCTCATCACTATGATGTGCCAGTTCATTATCAAGGCGTGATGCAAAATCATCTGCATTTTGTGAAATATACTTATTTATAGCACTGTTGTAAAGATAGCGGGAGATGATGTTCCCCATATCTGGTGATTGATAAGGTCCCACCACCAGGTTTACACCAAACTCTGTTATAAGTTCATGAGCGATACGTTGTGCCATGCAACCCGCTACTGCAATAATGGCATCTTTATATTTGCTGCGTGTTTCGGTTATATGAGCTATCGCCCTGTCTTCTGCATGCTTGCGTACCGAACAGGTATTGAAGATAAATATATCACTATGGTAACTGTCACTTTTATGAAAGCCTGATTTTAAAAGCGATAGTTCCATAAGTTCAGAATCACTTTTGTTCATCTGGCAACCAAATGTTATGATGGTAAAGGTTTTGTGGGTTTTCATTGTTGTATACTAAAACCTTACTTTTTTGTTATTGTTTTGTTGTCATAGAGTTGTTGTATCTCATTTTCATTATAGCCTATAGCGTGTAAAATTTCATCATTATTGTAGCCTAACGAAACGCCGGCATACTGTGCAATATATGTGTCTGAAGAAAATTTAATGGGATTTGCTATCTGTTTAAGTTTTTTTCCATTCATGGTTGTAACATTGACAATCATATCACGATCATATAGCGGTGGATTGTTAATTGCTTCATCAAGGGTTCGTACGGGTTCAACACATGCATCAAGCGCTGAAAAAACATCAATCCAGTATGAAAGAGGCTTTGACGCAATAATGACTGCAATATCCCTCTTATGTTTTTGTACTGTCTCAAGCGAAAAATCCATAGTGGTAGCCATATCGTTATATCCAATGGCGTCACAAAAACTTTGAAAAAATTTTGGTTCAATAGGTCCCACGGAAAGAAAACGCCCGTCAGCCGTCATATAGTAATCATATATGCTACCACCATTCAATATTAGAGTCTCCGGCATTGGTAATGGATAACCTTCCAGATACGCAGCGGTAGTAAAGGTACTCATGGCAAAAACACCATCGGTTATGGATATATCAAGATAGTCGCCGTTACCTGTTTTTTGTCGTTTAATGTACGCAGCTAATATTCCTATAACCATGTTTTTTGCTCCACTGGCAATATCGGCAATCTGTATCCCGTGTAATGATGGACCGGTTGATTTTTTGCCGGAAAATGATTCAACTCCTGATAGTGCCATATAGTTAATATCATGTCCTGCACGGCTGGCAAAACTTCCCGTATGCCCATATCCTGTTAGCGAGCAGTAGATTATGCCTTGATTGATATTTTTTAAATCTTCATAGCCAAACCCTAATTTTTCAAGAACGCCCGGTCTAAACTGTTCTATTACAATATCATACTCTTTGACGAGTTTATAGATAATATTGTTAGCATCAGGTGCTTTTAAATCCAATGCCAATGATTTTTTCCCTCTGTTGAGGTGAGCATAAACGGCAGATATCCCATCAACAATGGGGGGAAGCATACGTAACATATCGGGATTATGTGGATTTTCAACTTTAATAATATCAGCTCCTAAATCTGCCAGCATCATGCTCCCATAAGGTCCTGGTAGCAAATAGGTAAAATCCAGTATTTTCATATCATGAAGAGGATAGCTCATAAATTATCCTTGTTATAGTTGATGGTTTATTGTATAGTACCATTAATGACAATACGTCAAGCAAAACTTGATATGTTTTAAGTTTGCTATATTGGGCGATAGTACCTGCAATAAAAACTTTAATGTAGTAAAATTGTACAATCATTATACACTAATCATATAATAATGAACATGCATGGACTGATATCGATTGAAAATCATAATAAAGGGAGATTATGTATAATGTATCGCTACATCATGTTTATCTCACCATGATAAATGTTTATGATATATGATACAAAATTTATTCATCATCAAAAAAATAAGGCTGGACTTAATTTATATATTGTCTACATTTATAACAATGTCGATGTATAGTTCCATATCAATAGTTATCAGGTGTTAGGGAGATATTTCAATGGAAAAAATATTGGGAATGCAAATTATACAAAAGATCGCTGAATCACCACGAACAATAACATACCGTATTGAGTATAAGGATAGTACTGCAATATTGAAGGTATTCAACATCAAACAGTATTCATTGTCAGATTTTATACGTTTTAAACAGGAATACGAAATAATCATGAATCCAGATATTAGCGGAATAGTAAAACCTTATGAATTTATTGATACACATGAAGGCTTTGGCATAGTCGTAGAAGATTTTGATAGCATATCCTTGAAAGATCTTTTAATGAAGAAAAAAATAGTAGCGCTCAATGAATTCTTTACCATCGCCATTAAGGTTTCACAGATTGTTGGCACTTTTCATCAATATAACATAGTCCATCAGGATATTAAGCCATCCAATATACTGCTAACCGAAGATTTACATACTATAAAAATTACTGATTTTGGAATACGGACATTGTTTCCCAACGAATATCAGGAAATATACAGGAAAGATATTATGGAAGGTACTTTGCTCTACATGTCACCTGAACAGACAGGTCGATTAAACCGCAATATCGATTATAGAACTGACATCTATTCCATGGGTATTACTTTTTATGAGTTATTAACGGGAAATGTTCCATTCAAATCTGATGATCCCATTGAAATAATATATGCACATATCGCTCGTAAGCCCGTGCCAGTCAGTGAGGTAAACCCACATATTCCTGGTATTGTTTCGCAAATAATAGATAAAATGTTAGCTAAAACTCCCGAAGAACGATATCAAAATTCGTTTGGCATAGTGGGCGATTTGATTCAATGCAATGACGAATACACTAAAAAAGGTACAATATCACCATTTAAAATTGCTTCTTTTGATATTCCGTTGCGTTTTAATATTCCTCAACAAATTGTAGGTCGAGACAGTGAAATACAATCCTTATTGTCCTCGTATAAAAATTTTATGGAAGGACACAGGGAGATAGTTATTGTTAAAGGTTCGCCTGGTATTGGCAAATCTGCACTTGTTAATGAAATCTATAAGCCAATAACTGCAACAAAGGGATATTTTATTTCGGGTAAATATGATCAGTTTAAACGTGATATACCATATAGCTCAATCATTCAGTCTTTCCAGATGTTGATACGACAGATTTTAACAGAAGATTTATCAAAGCTGGAATTATGGAAAGAAGAGCTTTTAAATGCATTTGGGAAAAGCGGTAAAATTTTAACAGATGTCATCCCGGATTTAGAACATATCATAGGGCCACAGCTTCCTGTAGAACAGTTAAGCCCTGAGGAATCGCAAAATAGATTCAATTATCTTTTTAAAAAGTTTATAAATGTTTTTGCCGTACAGGAGCATCCGGTTGTTTTATTTTTAGACGATGTGCAATGGATAGATTTAGCCAGTCTTAATCTAATACGTTCGATAGTTCTTGATGAATCCGTTAAAAATTTCTTTTTAATCATGGCTTACCGGGATAATGAAATTGATGCCTCTCATCCTATTAATCCAGTCATGCATGAGATAAAGGATAATGGTGTAACTATCAATATCATTGCATTAGCACCTTTAAAAGAAGAAGATGTTAATACATTTCTATTAAATTTTCTTAGTAATAATGTTGAGTCTACTATGGAATTGTCTTCGTTGATTTATAGCAAAACAGCAGGCAATCCTTTTTTTATTATACAATTTTTAAAACGTCTCTTTGAAGATAAATTAATAACATTTAGCCCCGAAAAAGGATGGATATGGAATATTGAAAAGGTTAAGGAATTGCCAATAACAGATAATGTTGTTGATATGTTATCACAGTCTATAAACAAGATGCCTGCGGAAAACATTGAATTGCTAACTATTTGTGCATGTATTGGCAATAGATTTGAACTGGAGGATATCATTGCAATAACAGGTGAAACCGCAGAAGCAATCTTAAAAGTAATGAATTCACTCATTGAGTTTGGATTTATTGGATTATTTAAAAATATTTATAGATTTTACCATGATAGAATTCAAGAGGCTGCATATTCATTGCTGGATGAAGAGGAGCGGAGTAAGCTTCATTATAAGATTGGTAAAAATTCATTGAGTAAAACAGCAAAAGAAAATATTCAGGATAAAATATTTTACATTGTTTATCATCTTAATAAATCAGTACATTTGATTCAAACTGTTGAAGAACGTATACAATTGGCTGAATTAAATTTAATAGCCGGTGAAAAGGCTAAAAATTCGTCTGCATTTGATTCTTCACTGATTTATTTTAAACAGGCTGCTGAACTTCTTCCAGAAAATGCATGGATTGATTACTACAGGCTAACATTCAAGATTTATCTTAATTATGCAGAAAGTGAATATTTAGCAGGTGATCAAAATAATGCTGCTACACTATTTGATGTTTTATCGCATTATGCACAAAGCCGCCTTGATAAAGCCGAAATATACATTAACCGATGTTTATTTTTAACCAATGGTGGGCAGTATGAAGAAGCGGTAAGGCTGGGATTGGAAGGATTGAAAATGTTTGGGATTAGCATACCCGAAAAACCTTCCATGCTGAATGTCATAAAGGTAATGCTTGCTTTAAAGATAAAATTACAATTTATTAAGCCAGAAGATTTATTACAGCTCCCATGGATAGAAAACCCCGAGGAAATTGCAGTTATACGAATATTTGAAAGTGTAACACAGGCTGGCTATTATACAAGTCGCAATCTGGTTATTATAGGCCCAATCATACTTTTCAACTTTATTATTAAAACGGGAAATTGCTATTTGTCTTCATACCTTTTTTCGGTGTTAGCAGGTATAGTAGGTCCGGGGCTTGGTGATTACAAATGGGCAAATCAATTCTACCAACTATCAATGAAGCTATTAGATAAAACACCTGAAAAAAATGCATGCAGCGTATATTTTACTTTAGCATATTTATATTTACATTGGAATGCTCATGTGCAAGAAAATATTGTACTATTCAGAAAATCATATAACATGTTTCTTGGATTGGGTAAGTTTGATTTTGCTGCACATTCAATCAATAATATTGCTGATTATTCATTTATACTGGGTAAAAACCTGGATGAAATTTTTACTGAATATAAAAATTATGAAAAGTTTTTCAAAAACCAAAAGGATAAATTTTTCCATTCATACTATGAGGATAATATTCGTAAATACTATTGCTATAAAGGGCTTACCGATTCTCCATCAACATACAATATACATGACAATTATACCGAAGAACGATTACAAGCAGTACGACAAACAAAAAACAATCTTGATAAATTCATCTTTGTGTTTAATTTAATGAAAATAGAATTTTTATATAGGAATCTACAAAAGGGATATGAATATGCCCGGGAGATTGAGCCAATAAAAAATGAACTGGTTGGGAATATTCATTATCCTGAATTTGTTTTATACTACTTATTGCTATTAGCAGGGCTTAGGAAGGATAAAAAAATTTCAAAAATAATATGGGCAATGAAATCAAAACTACTTGTATCAATGATGAAAAAGTGGTCAACAGTTTGCCCTTTTAATTATCTGCATAAATATTATCTTATGCTGGCGGAAAAGTATGCAGTTACCAAAAATTATAAAAAAGCAAAAGAATATTATGATAAAGCAATCTCAGAAGCTAATAGAAATGGATACATATTCATTGAGGCAATTGCGCATGAATGTCTTGGTAGCATGTATATATCATTAAACGATAAAACAAATGCTTCACAACAGCTTGAGAAGGCATATAACCTTTTCCATCAATGTGGTGCAGATGCAAAAGCAACCATGTTACACAATAACTATCGTGACAAAATAAAGATTGAACAAACCCGAACAGCAATAGCAATTGATAGCGATAGTTCATCTATAGCAAGTTCACTGGATATAGTAGATTTTTCTTCGGCATTAAAGGCTTCGCTGGCAATTGCCGGTGAACTTAATTTTGAAAAGCTTCCGGGGAAGTTGCTGTCAATAATGATAGAGAATGCAGGTGCCGAGAAAGGCTTTTTAATACTCAAGGATAATGAAGACCTGATTGTTGTTGCCAGGAAAAATACAATAGATGAGGAAATAACAGCTCTGGAAAATCTTCCAGTAGACAGGGTAGATGGCTTTTCGCATGCAATAGTACGATTAGTGGCACGAACAGGTGAAAAAGTAATCATTAATGATGCGATGAATGATCCTTTCTATGTCAATGACGAACATATTTTTAAAAATAAGGTAAAGTCATTGTTGTGTTTACCAATACTCAATCAAGGTAAGGTGGTTGCTGTTTTGTATCTTGAAAACAATGTAATAACAGCAGCATTTACACAACGACATATAGCATTGTTAACTTTGATATCTTCGCAAGCTGCTATCTCCATTGAAAATGCTCAGCTTTACTTAAATCTTGAAAAAAAGGTAGAGGAGCGAACAAAAGAACTAAAAGAGGCTAGAGATGCTTTATGGGGTGAAATGCAACTTGCTGCTAAAATCCAGACTGTTTTATTACCAAAATCGCCTATGGCAAAAGGATATGAAATTTATGGTTACATGATACCGGCAACTGAGGTAGGTGGAGACTATTATGATGTTATTAATACCAGTACAAATGATTGGATTATCATTGGTGATGTATCAGGGCATGGTGTTTCGGCAGGATTGGTAATGATGATGGTGCAAACGGCTATACAAACTATTATACGCGCAAATCCAAATTTAACACCGGTTACCTTGCTTAAGGTTGTTAACAGAACAATTACCTATAATATTAAGCAAATGAATGAAGATAAGTACATGACCATTACTGCGTTAAAACTGTATCCTGAAGGAAAGGTTGAATATTCAGGCCTTCATCAATATATTCTTGTATATAGATATGCAACGAAACAGGTAGATAGAATGGAATCTGATGGATTATGGCTGGGATTTGATATCGATTTAAACCGTGATACTTCCTTAAAAGAATTTACTATGAATAAAGGAGATGTTTTTCTTCTTTACACTGATGGTATTACTGAAGCAAAAACTGATAACGGAGAAATGTTTGAAGAAGATCAATTGGCTAACCTTTTACAAAATTCAGGGGAAAAACCACTTGCGGAGATAAAAAATGATATTATTGCAGCATTAAGAAATTATCATACCAATGATGATGTGACCATGGTTCTTACACGGAAGGTATGAGTATGTTTTTATTACTACTGGAATGGAGGTATTGTAGTATATGAATATAACTATAACCAGAAAAAATAGTATAAATGTAATAAGTTTAGCTTTATTGTTAACAGCACTATTGATGTTTTTGCAGTGTAACAAGGGCAATGATATACTGGCAACATATAATGGAGGTACTGTAACAAGACAGGAATTTATGGATTGGTTGGAGTTAAATTATTATAAGCGTGAAGTTAGCCATATAATGAAATACAAAACATTGCAAATACAAAAATTGCAGGAAATGTGTAAAGAAAAGATAATGATTTTAGAAGCAAAAAAACTGGGCTATGACAAACAGCCATATTTTGCCAATATTAAAGAGCTGTATACCGATCAGGAAATAATGAAATATTTTTTAAAAAAAGAGATAGAAGAAAAAGCTAAAATAAAAGAACCAATTGTACATATTTTAGCTTTATATATCAATGACGTAAAAGAAGACTCATATAAAAAAGCAGTAAATGTAATTGCAACATGTAAAAGTAAAAGTTTTTTAGATGTATATAAGCAGTATAGTAATAATCCAAAAGATTTTATTAGCATGGATTTTAGATATAAATTTCTTTTTATGTTACCCGAAAGTTTACAAAGAGGTATTGAAAATTTGGGGAAAAATGAATATAGCATGGAACCAATTATTATTAAAGATGGAAATGATTGGTTTAATAGTGGTATCTATATTGTCTTCAAAAAAGATCAAAGAACAGCTACATTAAAAAATTTATATTTAATAACTAACGATAAAAAGGAAGCTCATGATTTAAAAAATATAGTTTTAATTAGATTGCTTAATGAATATATAGATAAACTGCGTAGTAAAAAGGATGTTTATTTTAATTACAAGGCATTGGATAGCAATGCTGTAAACACAATACTTTTTACAATTGGAAATAAATCTGTAAAGGTAAGTGATTTCAATGAAAGGATAAAAAAATTAATAGAATCAAAAATACAATTAGGAAGTGATGTAACTATAGTTAGCGAAATGACAAAAAAATCATTTAAGGATGAATACGCATGGGAATATTTTACCAATGAGTTGGTTAAAAGAGTTTTTTATGAAAAGGGTTACCATAATGACCCTGAATTTGTAAAATCTTTGAATGATAAACTTGACATGATACTGGAAATAGAATTTAAAAAACATCTTGCCCCTAAAAATGTCAATGTTACATTAGCTGAAATTAAAGAAGAATATGAATTAACAAAAGATAGGTATTATGCATATACCGAGTCAGTGGAGGGTAAACAAATAAAAAAATACATTCCATTAGAAAAGGTGAAAGATGAAATAAAAAGAATACTGGAAAACCAGAAGAAGGAAGATTTCGTCAACAAATATAAAAGCAACCTTGCATTACAATATACTGTAACATTAAAAACTGAAAGCATATAACATGAACAGTGCTGTTTTTTTAAATGCACCTAAAAATCTACTTGATGGTAAGTATAAAATAACAAAAAAGTTGAAAACAGTTTTTTTTGGTGAATATTATGAAGCTGTTAACATTAAAAATGATAAGATTTATCGTGTATGTTTTATAAATAAAAAAAATATTGATAAGTATTCTGTCATTAAATTTCACAATTCAGTAAATAAAATGATGAATGTAAAAATTTCTTCAATTGTGCCAATTATATCTAGCGGGGAATTGTTAAATTATATTTATGTTATCACTGAATATCCTGAAGGGATGGTATTATCTGATGTATTGAAAAATAGACCGGATCACTATGTTATATATTCCAATGAAATGTTTGACTTGATAAATAGTATTATTGATGCATTAAAAGTTATTCATTCTGAAGGTGTGCAACATTTGTTTTTGAATCCATCGTCTATGTATTATACTAATAATAAAAAAATATTGTTAACCGATTGTTGTTTTATTGATATTATTAATATTGAAGATTTTTCAGATGAGATTTTAACAAACTATAGTTGTTATATTTCGCCTGAGGCATTACAATTCATTAATCAACCTATAGGGTTTTATTCTGATTTATTTTCCATTGGAGTAGTGATATATAAAATAGTAACAAATTTAGTACCATTTGATACTTCAAGCTTGCATAATTTTGTATATTCTATGTTATACACAAAACCTCAATCAATGAAACTATTTAATCCATTTATTCCATCAACCTTTGAATCTATTGTTTTTAAATTACTTGATGTTAATCCATTGAATAGATATAGCTCTACAGAAGAATTGATAACAGATATAAAAAATATTAATAGAAAAGATAAAAAATCAAAGTCATTTTTTACATCATTGGGAAAATACTCAGATTATTTAAAATTTATTGGGCGCAATACTGAATTAATGCAATTAAATGAAATGTATACTGCATTTCAAGAAGGAAAAGGCAGAATGGTTGTAATATCGGGCGAATCTGGTGTTGGCAAATCAAGATTAATAGAGGAATTTAAAATACATTTCATCAAAGATTCATCAATGCTCATCATTGTTTTATGTAATATACGAGATCAAAATGAGCCTTTTTCAACTATACAAAAAATTATTAATCAAATAATTGGCTATATTATTCAGGATGAAGAAGAATTCAATAGTGTAATAGTATCTATTATAAAAGAGTTTGCAATCTTTAGAGATCAGCTATTAAAAATATTCCCAATTGCTGATCTAATTTTTAAACATAATACTCATTCATTAAAAAATGGACCAACCAGTCAATGGATTAATAAAAGCAGTGAAATAAATTCATTGATTTTGCATGTATTAAGCTTAATAGCAGATGAATTAAACAAATTACATTATAAACTTATCATTGTAATTGAAGATATACAATGGAGTGATTTTTCTTCACTTGAAATTATGAAAAGTATTAACGAGCATATTGATGCTATTAATCTTTTTATGATTATTACCATGCGTTCAGAATTTGAAAATAATGATATTGTAAAAGGAATTATTCACAACAAAACAAGCCTTAAAATAAATTTAGTACCTTTGAATTATCCAGAAACCTGTGAATTGGCATTTTCAATGTTGCAACTGGAATTTAATAAATACACCAATGTATATAACCATATATATAGAAAAAGCAAGGGGAAACCATTAGAAATAATTGCAATCAGTAAATTTTTATTAAACAAGAATATCAACTCATATTTAAGTGATAATGATGATGTAATGGATGCTATTATTGACTTTGATGAGATTATATCCCGTCATATCAATAAATTAAATATCAATGAAAAAAATTTGCTGGATATCCTTGCAATTATGGGGAAAGAAATATCAATAAAAACATTAGCATCTATCATGAATATTGATGAATTAGAACTGCTATCATTATTAAAGTCTTCATCTATACTTGATATTATAAAAATTGATATTCATCCTTACGAAGTTAATTTTATCAATTTTATCAATGATAAGTTACGAGATACCTATGTAGCATCAATTGACCCGGAAAGGAAAAAGATGATACATAAAAATATTGCTGAATATTTTGCCAGTAATATCGATATGTATGATACTGCAATTTATGATATCATTTACCACTATATAAACATCAGCGAAATTGAAAAAGCTCTACAGTATATATTTGATGCGGTAAAAAAGGCAAAAGAAATTTATGGGTATCAGGATATAATCAAAATTCTCAAGATTATTATTGATGCAATGTCGGTAAAAAATACTCAAAAAGAACATGAAATATATTGTGATTTGATTTTAGAATTGTCAAATTTATTAATAGTAACGGGTCAGCTTGATGAAGCAAAATATTACATTAACCAATTAAATGTTAATACATTGGATGATGAACACAAGCTTAATCTTTATTCATTATATTGTGATTTGCATTATAAAAAAGGAGAATGGATCAATTGCGAAAAATATGCCAGAAAAGGATTAAAGATTATCCATGAACAATTGCCTGATAATAAACAGGTTATTTTTTATATAATAAAAGAATTGTTAAAAGCATTATTTTCCCCATTATATACCTTCATTCCCTTATCATCAACAAATAAACAACGAAAAATAAAAATATTTAATTTTTTAGAACCATTAGGGATGAGCTATGTGTTGAGCAATACCTTAAAGTTTTTATATATAGGATTGCGTAGCAGAAACATAGCTTATAGGATTGGATATTCAAAACAAATGTGTATTAGTTTATATGCACGTGCAGGTATTGCAATGATTATTGCGTTATATCCATTGTCTATATTCTATTTAAAAAAATCCAGAAAGGTTAGTAAAAAAATAGATGATAAATGGCTGGAGGCAAAAACTTATGAGCTTGAAGGTTATTGCAATGAATGGCAGGGAAACTATACTAATGGAATAAATAATTTTAATAAAGCTATTGAAATGTTTACAAAGCTTGGGGATGTAAAGGAATTACTGATGTCATTAAACGGATTGGAACATTGTTACTATTATACAGGAAATTATTTTAAAGCTGAATCAATAAATCAAGAATATTTAAATATTGCAGAAAAAATTAATGATAGTTATTCCATTACCGCTGCTTACATTTATTTTGCACAGATTGAGCGTGAAAAAGGTAATTATGAAAAATCGGAAAAGTATGCATACGATGCATTCAATGTAAGTAAAAAGGAAAATATTCTATTTAATCAATGTTCAGCGTTGAATGAACTTGGTGCTACAGCAATAATGAAAAAAAATTACACGGCAGCCGTTGATTTTCTGATAAATGCTCAACAGATTATAGCAGACAATAGTTTTATACCTCAGTATGTATATCCTGTATATTGTAATTTTGCTGATGCGTTGATAAAATTGCATCAAAGTTCAAAAAACACAATAGATGATATTCATAGTAAACAGTTACGTCATAAAATGAAAAAAGCAATTTTTACGTCCATAATGAAAACTTTTTATTTACCAACTCATTTTGCCAGTTCATTACGAGTTGCAGCTTTATATTTCTTTGATGTGAAAAATAAAAAATTATTTTCAGATATACTATTCTGGTTAAGTCATATAGTTGGCGAAAAGTACCATAGAAAGTACGAGGTTGCAAAAACTTGTTATGAATATTCGCAAATGCTTATTGATGTTGGTAGCAACAGGGTTGATGATTATATTCAGAAGGCTTTCAATTACTGTACTGAGATAGGTGCTCATGAATTACATGCAAAATTAAACATGATACTTGGCTATGATGAAGAAAATAGATATAAAGATTTTATAGAAAAATCAATATATGGTGAATTAATAGCATTTGAAAAAAATCAATTATTAAATAAAAAAATCATTGAGTATAACAGTCACAACGATTATATAAAGGCTATAGTAGCCATATTACATGAATTATGCAAAATAGTATTAGCCGAAGGAAGTATTATTGGAGAATGCAGTAATAGTGAATTTTCATTGCATCACTGTTGTAACATTAATGAACATGATGCAAAAAACTTTTATATAAAAGAATATGCAGATTATTCGCTATTTAATAATTTTCCGTATATCGTTACGCATAACATAGATGGTATCGATTTCCAGTTGCTGTATATTCCTGTTCAACAACAAAATCTAATAATTATCTTTTATTCACGGTATAATTTTTTTACGGAAACTATCGCCAGAGAAGTTTTGGATTTCCTATTATCAATCAGAAAAATTGTAGCTGAAAATGTTGAAAAAACAAAACAAAAAATAAATAAATCTACTGGAGAAACGATATCGTATAAACTTGAAAATAAAATTCAATTAGCAAAAGATTACATAGAAAATAATTATCAGTATAATATTTCAAAGCATGATATTGCCACTGTTGTAGATTTAAATGCTGACTACTTCGCACGCTTATTTAAGCAATTAACGGGTGAGAATATAGGGGACTATATAAATAGAATAAGAGTAGAAAAGGCTTCTGAACTTTTAATAACGACAGATAAAAAGATAATAGAAATAGCTTTTGATGTAGGATTTGAGGATTTAAGTACTTTTAACCGTAATTTTTTTAAATTTTTGAAAAAATCCCCTAAAACATTTAGAAAACAATAATAAAATATATGCAAAAATAGATATATCTAGTTATGCATTGAACCATAATTATATATCTGGTTTATTAATATAAAATACCAACCAGAAGGTATTTTATATATTTCATGTATTTACAGGAGGTTTGAATAATGAAAAGCTTAAAATTAGCACAATTGGCTGTTGTTGTTTGTGTTGCACTTCTTATTTCTGTTGACATGCCTGCATTGGTGGAGAATTATCAGGGTGATGGCAATAGACTTAATATCAGTTTAGTGCAAAAAGGCGATGTCATTTTAATGAAAGGTTGCAAAAAGATGGCAGATTTAATTGGCGGTTTATTCCCGGGTTACTGGCATCATGCAGCAATTGCAGAATCGGCAGGCTATTACGGTATAATGATTGAGGCATGGACAAATGGTGTACGCCGATTGGATACCAGATCAACGTTAACAGTTGATGAGGCAGCAATTTATAGAGTTAACACATCCAGTACGGTCAAGAACAATGCAGTAAGCTTTGCAGCGGGAAAGATAGGTAGGCCATATGATTATGGTTGGCTGCTATGGCCTGGTACAAAAAGTACAAGTGGTTCTACATGGTATTGTTCAGAATTAGCATGGGCAGGATATAAGGTTAATGGAGTTGATATTGATGCAAATCCTGGTTATCACTGGATGTTCTGGAATAATGTAGCACCTGGTGAATTAGCTGATGATGGTAATACCTATCAAATTGCACGGTCTAATTGATGTATTGATGTACTATGGTTGAAGAATGATAGATATAGCAGAGAGGTACTGCAAGGAGGAAGGGTAGTTTTTATCAATGCCATCTTTAAGAATAAAGATACATTTTCTTGAAGGTGGCATTGTAATTATTGTATGTCTTACGCAAGTAACTATCGATGTTGCAAAAAAATAAAGTATGTAATGGTGCAATGATGCAGATTTCTCTTAAAAAGAAGTTTATTATAATATTATTGATAGCAATAGTTATCGGGGCGATAGTTACTGTGGATTCATATTATAACAGTAAAAAAAAATCCATTGAAAAAAACTATATTCCCGATAACTATCGTGCATATTTACAAAAAGAAGAGAGAAATATTTCCCAATTAGGATCAATGTCAAAACAAGAATCCCTGCAGTATCTTCAAAAGATTTTTGGAAGCTTACAGTATGATAATGCACATGAGGAGAGCGATTATGTTCCCAAACAGGTAGCACCAGCGTTACATGAACTAAAAGAAAAAAATTATGAGTTATATGAACTAAATAATGCAATATTTTTACTTAAAAAAAAAGAAGGGCTGCCTACTATTGTGTGGGTTCCAATCTCTGATAATCAAGCAGATATACGTGACTGCCATAGCATGCTTGAGAATATTGCACAGTTAAAAGAAAGGATAGACAGTGGAAAAGAAACTTATGAGGAAAGGATGCAGTATTATGTATTAAAAAAAAGTTTTTTTGAAAATAAGTTAGAACTCATGGATTATTACTTAAATCTATTGAATGAAGAGAAAACACACTATGAAAATGATGACAATCCTGAACGTGGGGATGAAAGCATAGTATGGCAGATTGAAGAGATTGGAAGGATAAAAGAGCTTTTAAAAAAAGAGATTGAAAATATCAATAACCAGCTACATTAGACATTCATCAATAACTATGTGCAATAATGCTATTCTCATAGATACTATCAATTCCATCACTACTCCATCACTACAAGTATGCAGATAGGGAATAACAGCAATATCTATGTACAGTATAACGAAATATTTTTTATTTTTCTGAGAGATGCTTTATACTCAAATCTTATATTAACAATGATCATGGTACACTGCATTAAAAAAATCAAAATTAATATAAAAAAAGAATTGATTTTCTGCAAATAATGTTATTATACTTTATTAGTTAATTGATACCGATCATAATAATTGTACAGGAAATATTAATATATGGAAGCTAAAAATATTTATCGTCAGTTTCAAAAATATGGATCAATGGTTATTGTGTTCAATTCAATTGTATTTTTTATAATTTTAGCTATTTCATTTCCCGTTTTTTATGATCTACGTATCATGGTAGCATTTATAATTTTAACAATAATAGCTTTTGTATCATTATTTTCATATTATATGATAATGGTACAATCCATTTTAAAAATTATTGATAAAGATGATGAAGAATCCAGGAAAAAGATATTTAATTATTTTAAAAATTATGCATTGCAAACCATGCTTTTAAATATAGTATATTTAGTGGTAATTTATGTTCCATTGTTTTTATATATGTATTTTTTCTGTGGCTATACCAATATATATTACCATTTTTATGTCTTTTTTATCATAGCATTTGTTTTTCTATTTTTGGGATATAATTCGATGCTGGTTTGGTACAACCGTACTTATCCTTTAGGTCGCTATGGCATACCTGTTGCAGTTCAGCGGCTACGCAGTAAAATTGTAAGTATTGTGTTGCCTGTGACACTTTTAACCTCTGTTTTTTTATTAGTTGTGTTTTACCAAGTTGATAAGTCCAATGTTATAAAATTAACAGCAGATCATATTTATGAAAGTTTACAAAATATTAAAATAGATTCTAAAGAATTATTTTTACAAACTATACCACGTGTAATTTCTAAAAATAATGGAGTTGTATTGGTTTATGATGGAAATACTATTAATATAAGTAATGACGAGCAATATGAATCAAAAGCCATATCAGATATAATAAAAAAAGGCAATCAACCTGAATTTTTATTCCATAAAACCATCAATTTTTTTAAAAATATTAATAGAAAGCAATTTAACACTATACTGGGAGTTTTTAATGGTGAACAGTCAGTACTATATGGATATAATAATATTTCAGGTAATTATGCTATAGTTGCAATATTTTCTGAACAGTTACTGTATAAAAATGTTTATCAAAGTATATTTTTTGTAACCCTGAGTATGATACTCATTAATTTTATTATTCGCTATATAATCAACAGACGACTTGTAAATCTTTCACGAGCGCTTGATGTTGCGATGCCGGTATTGCAAAAAGTCAATAAAGGGGATCTAAGTGGTGAAATTACATTAATAAAATCACGTGATATCATGGAAGATTTTATACGAGGTTTTATAGGGTTCAGAGAATTGATAACAGACTTCATTAAAAAATCCAATGAATTGAGTGAAAAGGTACTCTTATCCTCCGAGGCATTGGCTTTTTCGGGAAAATCAATCAAGGATGAAGCATCTCAACAAGCACAAAATATTGAAGAGGTTACCTCTATTATTGCAGAACTATCAAGCTCATTTTTTACTATTGCAAATGATGCAAATAAACAGCGTGATATTCTGGAAAACTTAGAAAAAATTGTTACTAATCTCAATGAAGCTTTTACTATTTTAAAAGCCGATGCACAGCAGGTAATCAAAGCAATAGAAGGCATTCAAAACAGCGCTCACCAAAGTGAAACTATTGTTGATAGTACTACCGAATCAACAAAACAGATTGCGTCGTTCTTTGAAAAGATTATGAATGTTATAGGACTTATTGCAGATATTGCTGAACAGGTTAATCTATTATCTTTGAATGCTTCCATTGAAGCAGCACGTGCTGGAGAGCATGGCAGGGGATTTGCAGTTGTAGCAGAGGAAATATCACGGTTAGCTGACAGAACTGCTCAGAACCTTAAAGAAATATCAAGCATAATACATGAAGGTAACAGCGCAATGAACAGCAGTATGCAGATGATGGAAGCAATGCGTAAAGGTTTACGTTCAATTGTCAATGATATTGAGCACAGTGTTACATTATTTACTGGATTTATAGAAACCATTAATCAGCGTGTAAAGGATTTTGCAACAATTCATGAAGGTATAATTGGAGCAAGTGAATTTTCAAAAGGACTGTCGCTATCGATGTCTGATTTAAGTGATAATACTAAAAAGATAGTACAGTCGATTGAAAATGTAAATGCGGTAGCAGGGCAATTTGTTAGCCTTTCAGAAAATCTTACCAGCACAGCATCAGAACTAGAAACAATGGCTGCAGAGTTAAAAAAGGTTATTGATCGTTTTAGTATTTAGTTATTCAAGCCCAGCTTTTTTAAATATATAATCAATATTATGCAAAAAGTTATCCAGTTTAAAAATTTCTTCAATTTCCTCCGGGGATAACTTTGTATTTATTCTTGTATCATTAAGCGATAGCTCCTTCAATGAACCGCCATTATGCCACACATTCATCGCAATATCCTGAACAATTGCATACGCTTCTTCACGGGTATATCCTTTTTCTACTAATTTTAAAAGCAGAGCCTGTGAATAGAATAGCCCCCCGGTTTTTTCTATTGTTTTCATCATGGCGTCAGGGTAAACATGTAAATTATCAAGGATGAAAATCATCTTCGCAAGCAGGTAATCCAGTGCTATAGTACTATCGGGCAGTATAATACGCTCGGCTGATGAGTGTGAAATATCCCTTTCATGCCACAGGGTCATATTATCCAGCGCAACCATCATGTTGGATTTTATAACCCGTGATAGCCCTGAAACACGTTCACATAATACAGGATTCCGTTTATGCGGCATTGCTGAAGACCCCTTTTGCCCTTTCTGGAAAGGCTCTTCTACCTCGCGAACCTCTGTACGCTGAAGATGTCGGATTTCTGTTGCAAGTTTATCCAGTGTGCCGGCACAAATTGCAATGGCTGACATGTAGTATGCATGCCTATCGCGCTGAATGATCTGCGTTGATATGGGATCTGGTTTCAAGCCTAATTTTTCACATACTATCGTTTCAACTTGCGGATCAATATTGCTGAATGTTCCCACAGCGCCAGAAAGTTTTCCATAGGCGATATCATCAATGGCGTCCTGAATTCGTTTGCGGTTGCGCAAAAATTCATGATAATACAATGCCATCTTTGTCCCGAATGTAGTAGGTTCTGCATGGACGCCATGTGAACGTCCCATACATGGGGTTTGTTTATAGTTTAATGCTAATTTTTTTAGTATAGCAAGAAGTTGATTTATATCGTTGAGGATAATTTCGCCAGCCTGTTTCATCTGTATGGATAGAGCAGTATCAACAATATCGCTTGAAGTAAGCCCATAGTGAATATATCTGCTGGAAGGGCCTACATATTCAGAAACGCATGTTAAAAAAGCAATGACATCATGGTGTACCTGGTTTTCAATCTCTTCGATACGTGCAACAGTAAACCTGGCTTTTTCTTTAATGCTTTTTAAATCTTCCTGTGGAATTATGCCTAATTGTGCATTTGCTTCACAGGCTGCAATTTCAATGTCAAGCCATATCTTAAATTTGTTTTCCAGTGTCCAGATATCTGAAATTTCTTTTCGCGAATAACGATCAATCATATATTTCCCATGCTCATTTTATAATTAAAATGAAAAAGTTAATTCTCTTTGGCCATTAAAATTAATCAAGTAAAAAAAGGTATATTTTGTTAATCATCAAGAATTACTGCTTGACGGATATATTATTGATAAAGCAACAATAACATTGTGAATGTACTAAATTATAAGATAAAGGTTTAAGTATGATTTTTTTGAATGAAATTAGAGCATGGGTCTGGGGAGCGCCTCTCATTATTTTATTGCTGGGTACTGGTATTTATTTAACAATACTGCTTAAAGGGTTGCAGTTTAGAACTTTATTTTCATCATTATATCTGGCATTGATAAAAAGAAAAGAATATGATGCGCACCCCGGCGATATATCACATTTTCAGGCTCTCATGACTGCACTATCAGCAACCGTTGGAACCGGCAATATCGCTGGTGTGGCTTCGGCAATTGCTATTGGCGGCCCTGGTGCATTGTTCTGGATGTGGCTTACCGGTTTATTTGGGATGGCAACAAAGTACAGTGAAGCAGTGCTTGCGGTTAAGTATCGTGAGGTTGATGCATTGGGAACCATGTCAGGTGGTCCCATGTATTATATTGAAAAAGGATTAAAGAACAAATGGCTTGCTTTTATTTTTGCACTGTTTGCTGCCTGTGCAGCGTTTGGAACCGGTAACATAATACAGTCCAATTCGGTAGCTGAGGCAATGCATGCTACATTTAATGTACCATCATGGGTAACAGGAATATTTTTATTAATGATAACCTATCTTGTTATCATGGGCGGTATAAAAAGTATAGCAAAGGCAGCTTCGGCGATAGTTCCCTTTATGATACTGTTTTATATCATTGTTGGCACAGTCATACTGATACTATTTTATAAAAATATACCCCATGCATTTACATTAATCTTTGTGCATGCATTTACTCCAGTGGCAGCGGCTGGCGGTTTTGCAGGTGCGGGTGTTAAAATGGCTATGCAGATGGGTGTTTCACGAGGATTGCTTTCCAATGAATCAGGTTTAGGAAGTTCACCGATAGCTGCTGCTGCAGCAAAAACCGATGAACCCGTACGACAGGCACTAGTTTCCATGACACAGACTTTTATTGATACTATAATAGTTTGTACTTTTACAGGGCTGGTTATTCTTGTTACCGGTGCGTGGGAAACGGGAAAAACTGCCGCTGCGTTAACCGAGCATGCATTTAGCATGGGGCTACCCGGCACATGGGGAGGTATCGTTGTTTCGATATCTCTGATATTTTTTGCATATTCAACTATCTTAGGATGGTCATATTACGGTGAAAAAGCTATAGAATATATAGCAGGAGAAAGAGCAATAAAGCCTTATCGTTTACTGTGGGTAATTATTGTATTTATTGGTGCTGTTGGCAGGCTGGATGTTGTGTGGGCAGTTACCGATATTATGAACGGTTTAATGGCTTTTCCTAATCTCATAGCGTTGTTGGGGTTGTCGTTTGTTATAAAAAATGAAACAAATCATTTCTTTAGCAAACATACTACAATATAACCATGCATACTGTACATAGATTGTAACCAAAAGTTTGATACCATGAATTATCGCCAAAATAAAAAATATTATTTAAAAGTGGTGCTAACACAATTTTACAGCGTACCCTATTATATGGTGATGGTAGCATTGCTGTTTTGTTTTTCATGTAGCCGTTTTGAATGGGTGCGCGATCCATATACGCTCTACGTTCATCTTTCTGCTGAGCCTGGACACCTCAATCCTATAACATCGACAGAGGCAATTGCATCATCAATAAATACCTACATTTATGAAACACTGCTGGACAGGGATTATGATACGTTAGAGTTAAAACCGCTATTAGCTTCAAAATGGGAGATATCATCTGATAAACTACACTACCGCTTTTATTTAAAGAAGAATATACGCTGGAGTGATGGTAAGCCTTTTACCGCCGATGATATTGTCTATTCGTTTCATGTCATCAAAGATCCAAAGGTTGCCAATGCTCCTTTAAAGGTGTATTATATTGATGTAGTCAGTGTTAAAAAAATTTCACCATACATTGTTGAGTTTACTTATTCACGGCCATATTTTTTAGCACTGGAGATATGCGGCAGTATACCTGTTGTTCCTAAGCATATCTTTGATGATGGCACCGATTTCAACACGCATAAAAATAACAGACATCCCATTGGTACCGGACCATATACATTTAGCAAATGGGAAACGGGGAAGCGTATTGAATTAGAGATTAATCCCCTTTACTGGGGTAAAAAGCCTGATATTAAGAAGGTTGTTTATAAAGTAATTCCCGAACCCAGCGTTGCATTGCAGATGCTAAAAAAGGGTGAGATAGATGTCATGTCGCTGAGGCCCATTCAATGGGTACGGCAGACTGATTCACAACATTTTAAGGAGGCATTTTATAAATTCATGTATTACCAGCCCTACTATAGTTATATTGGCTGGAATGCAAAAAATCCCCTGTTTAACAATAAAAATGTTCGCAAAGCTCTCACCATGCTCATTAATAGGCAGGCTATACTGGATAGCTTACTTTTTGGGCTGGGTACGGTTGTTACCGGTCCATTTTACATCTATGATAAGTATTACAACCATGATATACAACCACTGCCCTATGATACGGAAAAGGCAAAAGAATTGCTTAACAGTGCAGGCTGGGTGGATAGTGATGGCGATGGCATACTGGATAAAGGTGGCACAAAGTTTTCGTTTACTTTTACAATAGCATCAGCAAGTAAGTTTGCTGAACGGCTTGCAACAATTTTAAAAGAGGATTTTGCAAAGGTTGGCATTCAAATGGATATCAACCGATATGAATGGGCTGTGTTTGTCAATAAGATTGACAAACGCGATTTTGATGCTGTTACATTGGGGTGGTCATTATCATGGGAGGGCGATCCGTATCAACTGTGGCATTCTTCGGAGGTTAAAGCAGGTTCAAATTTTTGTTATTTCATAAATCGAGAAGCTGATGAGATAATTGAGAAGGCTCGAAAAGAGTTTGATGTAAACAAGCGCATTGCACTATACCGCCGTTTTCATGAAATAATCAATGATGAGCAGCCCTATACCTTTTTATACTGTACGCCGGCGCTTGTTGCGGTGAGCAAGCGCTTTACCAATGTTATTGTTCATAAACGTGGGTTAAACTATGTAGAGTGGAAGGTTACAGGCAATTAATGAGATACTATATCATCAAACGCATACTAATTATTATACCAACCTTTATTGGTATTACCTTCATCACCTATCTTATGATACGGTTGGCACCGGGTGACTTTACATCATTACGTGCGGGAATAGAAGGAGAGCTTAAGGCGGGGAGCCTGTCCAAGGAGATATTTGAACAGGAAAAGAAACTGTATGGATTGGACAAACCTATTATAGTTGGATATTCAGAATGGCTTTATAAAACAGTAAAACTTGATTTTGGCACCTCTCGAAAAGATGGACGTACAGTAGCAGCACATATTATTGAGTCATTGCCTATTACATTATCTCTTAATATTTTGTCGATAGTTATTGTTTATATTATTTCAATTCCATTAGGTATTTTTTCAGCAATAAAAAAAGATACTGTGATTGATCGCATTGTCAGCATTACACTATTTTTACTATATTCTCTGCCGTCCTTCTGGGTTGCATTGCTTCTTTTAAAATATTTAAGCGGTGGCGATTATTTGAACCTTTTCCCGCTTGGAGGCTTATACTCTGACTGGTTTGATCAATTAAATGTATTGCAAAAAGCAATGGATGTTATATGGCATTTGATTTTACCGGTGGTTACCCTGACCTATGGTGGATTTGCCTTCCTTTCACGGTATACCCGTGCAACAATGCTTGAGGTAATAAATCAGCAATATATAGTAACAGCACGTGCAAAAGGGCTGTCCGAAAAAAAGGTTTTATTTGTGCATGCCTTCAGAAATTCTTTAATTCCGCTTATTACGTTGATGGCAACAATGCTGCCGGGGCTTTTAGGTGGCAGTGTGGTGGTTGAATCTATATTCTCGGTACCGGGTATGGGTATGCTTGCGTTTGAATCTATCCTATCACGGGATATTCCTGTTATTATGGCTATAACATCCATTTCAGCATTCCTCACACTTATTGGAATTTTCCTTGGTGACATCATGTATGCAATTGTTGATCCAAGAATCAGGCTGGAGGCACAACAATGACGGGTTACTGGGGTACAGCATGGAAGCGCTTTAGGTACAATAAGTTTGCAGTTGCGGGCTTGTTCATAGTGTTGTTTTTATTTCTTATTGCGCTGTGTGCTCCTTTGATTGCAAACAATAAGCCTTATATCATTATAAAAGGTAATGCATTATATTTCCCAATTATCATTGATTATAAACAATTTGAGGGGATTGACTTTAAAAAGATAGATGGGTATAAACTATTCCCGCCAATTCCCTATTCGTACTCTGAATATGATCTCAATGCCATTGTTGTGCCTCCTTCGAGTAAGCACCTGCTGGGGACTGATGAGCAGGGTAGGGATTTAGCTGCACGTATGATCTATGGCACCAGGGTATCTATTTTTGTTGGATTTGTTGCAGTGTTTATCTATGTTACCATTGGTATCATTATAGGTGCACTGGCTGGGTTTTATGGAGGATGGGTGGATATTATTATTTCCCGCATCATAGAGATTGTCATGTGCTTTCCTACATTCTTCCTTATATTAACCATTTTAGCCCTATGGGGACAGAGCCTGCTCAATGTAATGATAGTTATTGGCATAACCGGCTGGACCGGGATAGCCCGTATTGTTCGTGGTGAGTTTTTTAAGTTACGGGAGCAGGATTTTGTAGTTGCTTCCCGAGCTTTAGGATCTAAGGACTGGTGGATTATTTTTAAGCATATACTCCCCAATGCGATGGCTCCCGTGATGGTTTCGGCAACATTTGGCATAGCCTCAACAATACTTATAGAATCATCGTTGAGCTTTTTAGGCTTTGGGGTACAACCACCAACGCCAAGCTGGGGTGATATATTATCCCAATCCCGTGATTTTATAGACTTTGCCTGGTGGTTGACATTAATCCCAGGTTTTGCTATATTCATTACTATAACATCATATAATGTAGTAGGTGAGGGTTTGCAGGATGCGCTTGATCCCAAACAATATCATTAAAGGTTTAGTTTTTATTTTTATTATTAGCTTTTTTTCCTGTCTTTCTGTGTTTGAGGAACAGCAGAATACAGTTAACCTGTTGCCATCAGATACAGAGCTGTATACATGGAAGATGATAAAAAGTGAATCCTTAAATGATCAACAGTCAATAACCATGCTGGTACCATCGTTTTATCAGCATTATAATGTCATGGAATTAGTTACAGGCAAATATGAATCAATCAATGTACCTGCCATTTATTTAACAGTAACTATCGCCAAAACATCAAATGCTGATGATGCATATGGACTGTTTACACGTGAGCGTGCTCTTTTGAATGATACGTTTGAAATAAATACTGTTTCAGCGTATAGTAAAAATAAAAGCATTGCCTATAGAGATAATGCTGTTGTTATAGTTCAAACCAACGACATAGATTTTATCAATACACAAAAAACTACTATTGGTATAATACTTGATAAAGTTAGATTAAATCAACAATTTCCTCATGCAATGAATCCTGTAACAAATCTTATCAAGGAAAGCAGCATCGTCATTTATAATGAAGGCATTCCGGAATTGCCAGATATTAAACGTATAGTTGTTGGCAATAAGACTATTGGTTCTTCTGAGATATCATGTTTTTATAAAAAATATTTTTCAAGTATTGATGCAGGCAATAGCTTTCATTTATTGATAAAAAATGATAGTTCATTGATGATTGTTGAATCAAGCAAGGTAAAAATAGCTTTTAAAAAATATGGTGATAGTTATTGTTATGTAGCACATAGTAATGAATGGATATTTGGCTGTAAAGATATCAAAGATTATGCTGCCGGTAAAAAAGTAATAGCTATTCTTTATAGGGAACTGGTTGCTCAATAAAATGTTTTACCTCATTGGTGATATTCACGGGCACTTCCAAAAATTGTCCCATCTTGTGGATAAAATCAAAAAATATTTAACCCTTGATGATAGTCTCGTTTTTCTGGGAGATTATATTGATCGCGGTTATCAATCATTTGAGGTTATTGATTATCTGGTAAGTTTGAAAGATGACTACAATACAATTCTTTTAAAAGGAAATCATGAAGACATGTTTTTAAATTATCTAAAAGGGTATGATGTATCAATATTCATGTATAATGGGGGACATGCAACAATACAATCATATGAAGAAACTATTGGTGCTTTAACATTACCACAAGCCCATAAAAACTTTTTTAACA
>ERZ795049.1560-NODE-1560-length-29540-cov-38.253790_pt1 | contig 29540 bp, 36 predicted proteins | sample MGYA00375133_ERZ795049 | MGnify/ENA primary metagenome ERZ795049 (study PRJEB30178, sample SAMN05720147) | activated sludge metagenome | isolation source: anaerobic digester from wastewater treatment plant | place: Japan | collected 2015-04-20 ... | reverse complement strand
GCGGATGATCCGCAGCATCTTGTTTTTTTAAGTTTTTCATGTGGAGTCACAGAGCGCACAGAGGACGAACGGACGGAGACGACTATTTATCTCGGAAGCATTGTGACCCATATTTCGTATCCTCTATGATTTCATCTATCGATTCTGCGTCAAGTTTAATCAACCCATATGTTCTCTTTACAATATTTTTCTTAATCTCTAATTCGACTTCCTCGCCCTCTTCCAGATCCAGGTCTCCAACTGGCCTCAGTACGTGACTTTTGTAAATGGCTTTTACCTTCAATAAAATCGCCCGAAATTAGTATCTGCTCAATGGCTAAATATTTTTGCACTCGATGAGTTTTGGAATGCTGGAGCGATTCTCGTGAGAGAAATATTCAGTTATATAAGCTGGATCCTGACAGAGCTGGGTTACGGAATAAAACCACAGAGACTCTGTGGGGGAAGCATAGAGCGATGGTGAAATCCTGGGGTTTACGGGAATAGAACCGCAGAGTCAAGAGAGCGCGCTGAGGACGAACGGACGGAGACGACTATTTATCCCGGAAGCAATTGGTGGGCTTTTCAAGGTTGGAAGGGATCGAGATAACAATGATATCGCATCTCTGTGAACTCTGTGCCTCTGTGGTTAATAATCGTAGCCAAAACGAATTAGCTTTTTGCTCTTCGTGTCTCTATGATGGGCTAGTAACCGCAGGAGCGATCATTAGTGTATTTGGCCAAATCTTACTTACTATAAAAATTATTTATATATTCGTCCTTATCAAGTTCTGCTTTCGCTATGAGCTTTTTAAGAAGTCCAATGCCCAGATCCTTTCCCTTATGCACTGGTATGGATAAATGGACATCGCTTCCTTCTTTAACCATGATGTAGTGGCTGCCCTCTATGTGATTCACCACCCATCCAGCCCTTTTAAACGCAGCCACGTGTTTATCTCCGCTAGCCCGTGGAAGCTTGTGCATACGAGTTACCTGTCAGATCTATAGATATGTCGAGCCTGCGGTCAAAGAAGGGTATTTTGAGCTTTTCTCCTGCAGTCTTCAGCCGGGATTTCAGGCATCCTATGATGGCCTCGTTTATGTTCTCTATGGCCTCCTCCAAAGTCTCTCCTTCGGAAAGGCAGCCCGGAAGGTCAAGGCATTCAGCCACGTATCTGCCATCATCATCTTTCTCAATGGTAATCTTAAATTTCATCTTTACCTGTCTCTTTCCTGTATTATGATAAGGCTTTCGCGACTACTGCTTGCCACGAGCATATGTGAAATTCGCTGGATTATTGGAAAAAGGCTCTTTTTGTGCGTCCTTTGTGAGGGCTATTGTGCCCTCTGTGGGGGAATCATAGAGCAATGGTGAATCCTGGGGGTTTACGGGAGTGAAACGGCGGCAGCGCACCCACGCCGCAAGCGGCGGGGCATCCGAGGCGCTGCCGCATGAAGTTGGAGCCAGGCCAAGCAGATCTGAGCCTAAATTGAATACGCATGCCCTTTATCCCAGCCGCAGCGAGCTGCGGGGTATTACGTTTAAAAATAAAACCACAGATTCGAGAGAGCGCACAGAGGACGAACGACGGAGACGACTATTGCTACGAAGCAATTATGCAATCCCTTTTCAAGTGCTGCAATAAGATAAATTTCACGACTCTGCGTCTCTGCGGTTAATAATCTCAGTTCCATAATTAGAAGACATCGTAGCTTTATGGTTGAAATCGTACCCTAAGGCAGTTATCGAATTACATATAGAGATGCAACTCTATTGAAATCGCTATCAAACGTGGCTATTTTCTCTATCCCGTAATATTGGCAGGCAGCAACGATAGCTGCATCATTGGGAAGCAATCTGTAAGCCTCAACTGCTTTTAAAAGAAGATCGGGATCCTCGGGCATTGATAAGAGCTTAATCCTGAATTCAACCAAGAATGATTTAAGGCTCTCAAGAAAGACCCTGGCTGTCTCTTTGAGCTTCATTTTCAGTTGATCTCTCAACTTAAATCCGTGGCAACCATAGATGAGTGAAAGTCCAACATATGCCGCTTCTTCCAAAATGCTTATGGTTATGATCGGACCGTTTGACATTTCAAGGATCTCTCTGGCCCTCTCTGATTTATCTGTTGGGAATAGGAAAGAGATGATGATATTAGTGTCGATCAGTATCGACAGGTATCTTCCTCCAGATCCAGGATCTCCTCTATGCTTATAGTTCTGTCAAGCTTGACGCTTCCATAATACTTATCTAGGATTCTCTTTCGCTCCTCTTTTTGCAGCGGTTCTTTTGTTTCTATTATTTCGTCGCTAAACACTTTCATCTTGTTTGACCTGTCAAGCAACATCAACTTGTCCTCTTCCTCTTTGATGAGCTCAAGGATCTTCTTCCGGAGATCTTTTAAAGGCAGACCCTCGGGTACATCCACTTTTATCTCGCCCACCGTTAACCACTATGAAACTTTAATCGCCTTTTTAGTTATAGACCTTTTCATTCAAAACTCATAAATTTCCGATCCAGTTCACCATGTTCTGCAGTGCTGGCAAATGCTGCGGGTCTGATGCGGACTTGTCTTGTATCCCGAGATGCTCGCCCTTGGATCCTGATAGATCTGAGTTACGGAATAGAACCTCAGAGTCGAGAGAGCGCGAGGGAGGACGAACGAACGGAGACGACTATCCCGGAGGCAATTGGGTAGGCTCTCTTAGGTTGGATGGAAAGGAATTCTGAGCGTCTCTGTGAACTCTGTGCCTCTGTGGTTAATAATCGTAGCTTTTTGATTAACCATCTTCCTAACCGTTTAGAAGTCTTCTTATCCCTTCCACAAGCAGACGCGCGTTGAAATTAATAATCAATCCAAGTCGTACATCTCTCATCATTGATAGTCATTGTATCTCTGCTTTTCCTCTTAGCACCAAGTTATGCCATGGGCTATCACTAATTAACAATCTCAGGTCTCCATAATTTCAGCCATGGAACCCTTTTGAAGTCCCGATCATTGCTGGCCATGCTAATGATGCCATTTGCTTCCATTGTCGCGAGATGGGCTGCATCCGCGGCGGTTAGCATATATTCCTTGGAAAGCCTAACAAATTCAGGATATGCTGTTGTGCTCAGGACAGATATCCCAAAGTTGGATATTAACTCCATCTCAGCCCAAAGTCGTTTTAATTCTCCTATTACGTCTGGCCTCCTCTTTATCAAACCAGCAACATTTCTGGCCTCGATCCCCTCAATCTCGGCGATATCTGCAATCATGAGCTTATGAAATACTTCATTCAAAACCAGATCGGATGTGAAACCTTTTATCTCATCGTTCTCCACATGCTTTAGGAATCCCCTGCAGCTCTTTCCGTAAGCGGGATGCTCGAAAACTGAGTAAAGGAATATATTTCGCATCTATGAAGATTCTTTCGCTTAATGGGACCTGAGATAAAATCAATCCCACATCTCCATTTCAATGATCTCATCGGCCAGTTTCTTTGGTATTTTCATCATTCCGTGAAATTCATCGACTGCGCTTTTCTTTACGACGATCTCTACTTCATCTCCTTCCTTTAAACCTATTTCCTTGAAAGGCTTCAATGCATTACCCTCGTATCTTGCCCTGATCTTGATACCCATAAAATCGCTTTTAGTTATTCGTCCTTGTAGTTCTTAAAGCCTTTCGCATGACATTGTCTCGCGCTGCCAGCCCATCCTCCGCCTCTTATGCAACTTCTGGCCCTCTGCGCGCACCACCAGGCCGCGGTTGGTGAGGAGGTCGAGGTACGGAACGACGATGCGAAAATTCAGGCAGGATTTCTGGACAATCTGCGTTTTGCTTGCCCCTCCCCCCGCACACTTTTGTAAGATATTTGTGAGAATTTAGTCCTTATAGCGCTTGTTCGACATGAGGGATGGGTTTTGGGGGTACTTATATTAAGTTACTGATGACGTGCTAACTGAACCACAAAGTGCCCATGATCCTCAGGAGGGGATTATACACAAAGCATGAAAAACCAGTATGCTTTATGAGTCTTTCATGTGATGGCACAAAGACCGCACCGAAGATTCTTGGTTATCAGGAAATCGAAGCAACCTTTGGGGGTTCTTTGTGAGCTTTGTGTTCTTTGTGGTTCAATTTTGTTTTTTCTCCTCTGTGCCTCTCTCGTCTCTGTGGTTTCACCGTACCGCACACCGGGCATATGATGAACCCACATGCATGGGCCCGACTGTGATATAACAGTAATATTATATTTCTACGTCACGCTAGGCGAAATCCCAATTCCTGTAACTTATCAAGAGAGGGCTTCACTGCAATTATGTGGCCGGCTCGTTTGGCATCTAGAAGCACTCCCAATTGATGAAGATACTGGAGTGGCGATGTCCTGCAAGACCACTTCAGGCAAGGACAGCCTCCGCCTTTAGCTCTTCTTCTATTAATCTAAATGAATCAACGCCATAGGTTGGATGGAAAGGAATGCGGAGCGTCTCTGTGAATTCTGTGCCTCTGTGGTTAATAATCGTAGCCGAAAAAATAAAAAACTGTTGGTTGCGGAATAGAACCTCAGTGTCGAGAGGGCGCACAAAGATTGAGTCTCTGCGTCTCTTCTAGTTGCAGCTTCCACCGAGCTCCCTTATAGACCTCTTGATCTCAACGATATCATCTTCAATTCGAGCCAACCGCTTGTTCGCATTTTCATGCAGATCGGATCTCATGCCACGAATCTCATCAAGGGTCTCGTCCTGCGTCTCAATCGTACGGTCTTGCTTCTCAAGCATCCCGTCCTGTTTTTCGATCATCTTATCCTGTTTTTCAAGCATTTTATCTTGCTTTTCGAGCATCATCTTTCCGATGGACAAATTCTCTTTGCTCACCATTAGGTTTTCTTTGCTAACCATCAGGTTCTGCTCGCCTACCTCGATACCTCTATGCAGCAGGCCGACAGCAACATCGAACCTTTCGCCCAGCTCTTCCTGCCAGTCTCCCCTCAAGATCTTAAAGTACAGAAACTCGCCCGTCGCGGCAGACCAATTTACCTTCAGCTTCTGTACTCTGATTGGCCCATCCTGGATATTTATGGCCTTCAAAAACTCCTTTAAGGCATCCTCCTCTCCTTCGGCCACGATGCTTACGTCGTATGGCTCCAGGTTTTGGACGGTGCCGGAGAGCCCCAGGTTGCGGGCGATCTTCCAGACGGCATCCCGGAATCCAACCCTCTGGACGTCTCCCCCAGCAATGATCTCCACGCGAATCATATCAACCTCGCAGGGTCCTTTGGCCATGGGTTGTACACCAGACTCATCAAGTCAGTCCTTTCTCTTTCAATTTCGTTTTTTTTGGGTCCTCTGCGGTTTCGTGGTTGCACTGCACAGTGCTGGCTGCAAACCGACAGACGGAACCACAGAGGAACAGAGACACAGAGATTTTTAGCTTTTTCAGGGAGCTCGATCTGTAATCTTCAAAAGCCCGAGCTATCTGGCCATCCCCTCTTATCACAACCTCAATTCAGATGATGGCCGAGAATAGCTCCCAGAGAACTATGCAATTCATTTTAATATTATTTGCCTTTTGAGAGAGTATGATCATTACAAAGATTTAAAAAGATTTCGATCGATTATTGCCATGGCGATCTGCAGGAATCAACCACGAGCATACGCAGGACGAATGGTATCAGGAGAAAAAGGAGGGAATTGCTCGGCTCTATGACTCTGTGTGGGAATCGTAGAGCGATGGTGGAATCCAGGGGGGTTTAACGGGAATAAAACCACAGAGTCAAGAGAGCGCACGGAGGACGAACGAACGGAGACGACTATCCCGGAAGCAATTGGGTGGGCTTTCTTAGGTTGTATGGAAAGGAAGGCTGAGCGTCTCTGTGAACTCTGTGCCTCTGTGGTTCATAATCGTAGTCGAAAAATCAATCCTGGCGGTTTACGTGAATAAATAATCGGAAACAGCAAAGAGTCTCTCATATTTTCTTTCTCATCCAAAAACTCCCCGGAGTAATTTTCCCCTTCTTATAAGAACTAAAAGCCGCCTCCAATTCATTAGAATGCATGAGGTTCATGTAGTTTCCCATCCACAATACTTCAAAAGCCTGATTATAAATTAGAAATGCCTGTAATAAATATTGCTCATTCCAGAATCTGAAGTCCTCTAATATCCATTCTTTGGGATATTCCGCGGGCAAGAATATATCATGAATATGAACCAAAACCCCTTTTTTAAGTTTTGGCATTATATTGAGATATTCGTACTGGACATCGCTTCCAATCATCAATACATGGCTTGAGTCGATAAACAGTATATCATTCTTATTTAGTTCATTAAACCTGCACGACGGAACGTCCTGAATTTTTGCAGTAACAAGCTTTGAAAGTCCATGAAAGCCAGACTTCAGGGTATCATTCGGATAAGGTTCAAAGGCGATCAGCTCACAATTATCATAACCCTCTTCCTCATTTTTTAAAACCGCTTGAGCGGCCAATAGGGTTGAATATCCTGATCCTATCTCGAATACCTTTCTGGGCTTAAAATGTCGAATCATGCAATACAAGATTTCAGCATCTACCGATTCAAAAGCACCATTATTTAAATAGTATTGATGAGGAATCGATGTTTTATCTCTGGGAATCTTTTCATATTCATCTTTAAATTTCGAGGAAAACATCGCGAGAAGCTTAATTTGTTCCTCCTCGTTGATATCAATACCATTGAGGTCCGACGGTTCTTTCCATAAATCCATTTTCAACTTTCTCGTGTCAGGAATCGGGATGTAGAAATGGTTTGGTGTCAAATGAAGTCCCATTTTTTGAAAAAATAAGAAGGCCTTCCTTCTTGATAGGTTCAAAGCATGATTATATATTTTATTGGCTTTGCTCATTTTATGTATACACCCTGCATGGTTCGCTGTCACTTCGCTTGTTTTCTCTTTTGGGCACACTATGCATGCGTTCTCTTATATCCCGCTATCCGTCCTGCTCGACATCATGTTTAATCGCTAAGGCCATTTCGGTGAGAAATGCTCCCAATCACGTCTCTGTAAGCTCTGTGCCTAGTTGGCGAGATCTCCGTTGGATATGGGGTGTCATCATATTCATCAGATTAGTCCTTTCTCTATTGGTCTCTTCCTGCCTGTTTGGCGTCTGGTCCATCTTGCCGCCCAGGTTCCCGAATCCATTCTTTGTGGTGGTATTAAGGTTTTCGAAGCTATCCTCAGTGAGGTCATGGTTGGGCACTTCCCCTCGTTTTGACGAGGAACAGACAACAGCTTAACTGACTCGTACAAGCAAATACAGGGACACGGTATCGGAGGCATATGAGATCGGGCAACCGATCTAGGTGATAGGATGACAAATGAACCTCTCCTCCCATACCTGGGGTGCCAGCACGCGAATATGTGCCACAGTGTAGTCAGCATGAAGAGTCAGCCACCCTTACGCCTCGCGACTTTTTGCGTAGAGGCAAGCCGCGCCCTTCAGGAAGCGGTAGTTGACTATCTCGACGCCATCAGGAAGACGCTCTCTGACCTCTTTTGGACCTGCAATCTTCCGGAAAGCTGAGTGTTGTCCTGATCCCTGAGAGTATTGGGCATCGACATTATCCGCATGGATGAGTGCGTTCTTGACTGCAATTGCTGAGGTGAACCACTCAGATTCGTCCTTCTTCTTTCCCTCAGCAATCACCAGGACACTACCAACACTCTTATCAGGGCGGTCCTGGATAATGCCGGCCGGATCCATCTCATCGGCAAGAGTGATTGCTTTAACCCTGTATCCGACCCCCGGCACTCTGCCCGATAAGAAAGCCGCCAGCCGGATCATTGTTGAATCGTCCTCTATGTTCTAGATGTTTGGTATATATTTAGCTATATCGCCGCGCACATTGCGATCTGCGTCCCTCCTCCCGCAGCGCTGCGAATGCATCCGCTGCCCGGCCAACCAGCGCCCATACTAAATTGGAGCCGATGACTCCCGTTCCTCCCCTGACCAGTGCTTTCATTAATTGATATCTTTTTTTGATTCTTATTGATATGTCATCAAATCGGTATCATGAATTGGAGGTCAAAAAGACCGGGCTTTGCGCGTCCTTTGTGATCTTTGTGTTCTTTGTGGTTTAATTCCGCTTTTTTTGTCCTCTGCTTCTGTGTGGTTTTGCGGTTGCAGTGCACGGTGCCGGGGCTGCAAACTAACGGACGGAACCACAGAGGCCTAAAGAGCAGCTATGCGAACAAACCAGTCTTCGCTCAATCCTTTATTCAATATCTTTTCGCATTATAAAAGAGAAAATTAAATATTATTTCTTGTCAGAACATGAATGCATAGCTGTCGACGAGTATGAAATTTTCTTAATAGTCATTATCCATTTATTTTTTCGATTTTTTGGAAAGAATTAATCAACTAATCACCATTTTCTTGCAGCTATCTCGCCTTGGATCAATCATCCAGACGGGGAAAGGTTTTTAATTGGGATCAACGATACTTACCTGAAATTTGGGGGCAGAAAAATCATGAGAATAATTGCAGATAACTTAGGTGCTGATCTTGCTACCCTTCTGAGAACCATCAGAATCATCGAACCAGAGCTATGGAGTTCAAGCAATAGACGCTTTTTGCTTCCCAGAAAGCTGGGCGATTTGGATAACCCGGAGTATTTGAGGGAGATTAACGAAAAGGTCCAAAAGCTGCAGCATTATAGATATTTGCTCAATTCCGGATCGATAACCAATTCAGAATATGCCTCACTGAAAGATCAACTGCTCTATGGCGAATGCGAAGGCTGCTGTGCCTGCAGTTGCATTGGATTGGATGGATCGCAGCTTTAGCCTTAATCTCTGAATCATCCCCCAGTTGAATGCCCATTCATGATAAAAGCTGAAAAGTGTTGAGATATTCGAGAGCAACCGCATGAAGACAATACAAAGATATAAGCAATTATGAAGATCAGCGAAACTGCCAAATAGTTCAAGCAATATGTTTATGGATAGCATGAAGCTAAAAGTCACAATCACCGGCGAAAACGTGCACAACGTGGGCTACAGATATTTTCTCATGACCAGTGCCATAGACCAGGGTCTGGATGGTTTCAACGCCCGCAATACTATGAAGGGAAATGAACAGCAGGTAGTGGCCCTGATCGAGGGCAATGAAGAAGCAATTGCAGGCTTCAAGAAGCTAGCAGAGAGCCAAAGGCCGGAGCACTCCCTGGTATCGAGCATCGTATTTGAGGATACCAATAGCAATGTCATGAAGACAGGAGAATATGCCCAGGTTTGCACCGCAATCCAGCTAAACAAGGCTATCCCGCTGCTATTGGATATGAGGGATGATCTGAAAGAGATGAAGGGTGATATGAAAGAGATGAAGGGCGATATAAAAGAGATGAAGGGTGATATGAAAGAGATGAAGGGCGATATGAAAGAGATGAAGGGCGATATGAAAGTTGTAAGGAAGAACACCGACATAATACCTCAGATTCATGAAGAAATCAAAGGCATGAGAGAGGATATCCAGCCGGGATACGCAGCGCAATTCAGGCTGGTGCAGGCCGATATCCGGGCGATAAAAGAGCGTCTGGGCATGTCCTGATTTGAATTATGCTTCTTTTCTCTGTCATCCCCTAAACCAACCACAGTCTCCTTTAACCCTGATATAAGGCCTGTATTCCGGGCTCGTATCCAAGTTCATTTCTTGCCGCGGATATATCCGCTAGAGAATCCTGGATTTCCCCCGGCCTTGGCTTCTCGTACATCAACCCAATCCAAGTCCCACGAAGATGAAAATGGGAATCGACAGCCGAATACTCTGAAGCCGGATCCTGCCTGGGCCCATAAACACTAAAAAATCGCAGGCATACCGTCCTTAATCCATAGAGCCCAGAGAGACCCTAGCATAATATTCGCCTGTGATCTTGCCCGCAGCATAAGGATACAGTGGATCAGGCATCAGGTCCTTGCGCTTGGGCCCGCGCAGGCTCATCTCCGTAAACGGCGGAAGATGATGCGTACACCAACTTTTTAGCCCCGCAATCCCTGGCTGCGAAAAGGATTATTCAAGGCGCCATCGATATTGGCCGCATTGGAGGCCAGGAGATCATTTACAGACCTCTGGAATAAGAGATTTCTGCAAATAGGCTCCAACTATTATGTTCATCTCCCTGGAATAAGAGAGAGGATTGCCAGCCAATATGGACTCTAACTCAAGATAGCAAACTACTTAAAAAATAGAAACCCCAATACTGATCAGATAAGCAGGTGCATAAGAGAAATGACCGAAGGAGAAACCGTTAGGCTGAAGGCATCTGAGGCCAATCAGGGCGATGTAGGAAAGGGCATTGTCAGGATGGGCGACGAGTTCATGGAACGAATCGGCATCCGTCCCCTGGATGTAGTGGAGATAATCGGATCGCGACCCACAGCTGCTCTGGCAGTGAGCGCCTACACCCAGGACCAGGGCATCGACATGATCAGAATGGACGGTCTAATTCGATCCAATGCCGGAACAAGCATCGGTCAGTATGTAGAGGTCAAGAGGGCGACCTGGGAAGAGGCCAAGCATGTAACGCTGGCCCCCGTCACCCAGGGCATGCAGATCTTCGCCCCGGGCGATGTCCTCACCAAGGTCTTCAACGGCCGACCGCTATTAAGAGGCGATGTCATCTCCACCACCAGCGTGAGAAAGCCCCCCACCGATTCCATGGGCAGGGAGACCATGTTCGAGGAGATCTTCCGGGGCTTTCTTGGTGCTCAGGCCTTTGGCCTGGGGGAGATCAAGCTCCGGGTGGTCTCCACCAGCCCGGGCGGAATCGTCAAGATCACCGAGGGGACGGACATAGAGCTCCTGCCCCAGGCGGTGGAGACGCCTGAACGCTCCGTGCCCTCAGTGGTCTACGAGGACGTCGGCGGCCTCAAGCCGGTGATAACCAAGGTCCGGGAGATGATTGAGCTTCCGCTGAAGCATCCAGAGCTCTTCGACCGCCTGGGCATCGATCCGCCCAAAGGAGTGCTGCTGCACGGCCCGCCCGGCACGGGAAAGACCATGCTGGCCAAGGCAGTGGCCAATGAGAGCGACGCCTACTTCATAAGCATCAACGGCCCGGAGATCATGTCCAAGTACTATGGGGAGAGCGAGAAAGCCCTCAGAGACCTGTTCGAGGAGGCGGAGAAGAACACTCCCGCCATCATCTTCTTAGACGAGCTGGACTCCATCGCCCCCAAGAGAGGAGATGTCACTGGAGAGGTGGAAAGGAGGGTGGTAGCTCAGCTCTTATCTCTCATGGACGGGCTGAAGGAGAGGAAGAACGTCATAGTCATCGGCTCAACCAACCGTCCCGAGGCCCTGGACATGGCACTGCGCCGGCCGGGAAGGTTCGACCGGGAGATCGAGCTGGGCGTTCCGGATATGGAAGGAAGGCTGGAGATCTTCCAGATCCATACCCGGGGCATGCCCCTGCACGAGGACGTGGTCCTGGAGGACTATGCAATAGAGACCTACGGCTTCGTGGGAGCGGACATCGCTGCGGTCAGCCGTGAGGCGGCGATGAACGCCCTGCGGCGTATCCTGCCACAGATCGATCTGGACGAGCCCACCATTCCCAAGGAGATCTTGGACCGGCTCATAGTGCAGAAGAGCGACTTCGAGGCCGCCCTGCGGGAGATTCAGCCCTCGGCGATGAGAGAGATCCTGGTGGAGGTCCCCAATGTGAGCTGGGAGGACATAGGTGGCCTGGAGAGGGTCAAGGATCTGATGGTGGAAGCAGTTGAATGGCCGCTGCGCAATGCGGAAAGCTTCCAGCGCCTGGGCATTGATGCCCCCAAGGGAATCCTGCTCTACGGCCCGCCGGGCACGGGAAAGACCATGCTGGCAAAAGCGGTGGCCAATGAGAGCGAGGCGAACTTCATAACCGTCAAAGGGAGCGCACTGCTGTCCAAGTGGTACGGAGAGAGCGAGAAGAGAGTAGAAGAGATATTCAGGAAGGCGAGGCAGGTTGCTCCTTCCATCATATTCTTAGACGAGCTGGATGCCTTGGTCCCCGTCAGAGGGGGAGCGATGGGCGAGCCCCATGTCACCGAGAGGATAGTCAACCAGCTGCTAAGCGAGATAGACGGCCTGGAGGAGCTGCACGGAGTGGTGGTGATCGGAGCGACCAACCGGCCGGATATCATCGATCCTGCTCTTCTCAGGCCGGGAAGGTTCGATGAGCTGATACTGGTGCCCGTGCCGGACCGCGAGTCCCGGCGCAAGATCTTCCAGGTCCATCTGAAAAAGTCGCCCCTGGCAGATGATATCGACGTCGAGGAGCTGCTCGAGCAGACTGATCAGTATACGGGCGCAGACATCGCTTCTCTGGTCAGAAAGGCCGGGCGCCTGGCCCTCAGGGAGGATATGGCCGCCACCAGGATCAGCCAGAAGCATTTCCTTGCCGCCTTGGAGGAGATTGGGCCCTCGGTGACTGCGGATACGATGAAATACTATTCATCAATGGCCAGGGAACTGCGCAAGAAGGCCTCCAGAGAGGTAGAGAGAGCTGATATATACGCTTGAAGCAAAAACCGGAGCGTCGAGAACTTCCGACATAAGAATAGCAGTGGAGAGTGCGGGGATTGGATAACAAACTCGGTTCAATCACCCATCTTTCCTCGGCTTTTTCAATTTTCCTTTAATATTAGGGGTAGACTCATTGCCGGACAAAAGCCTTTTAGACAATAACAATTGTGTAGTGGTCGAATTCGTCAGCCGCTGGAAAGAAGAGGACATAGTGGAGCTGTACCGGGCCGGCGGCTGGTGGAGGGAGTACATGGACCCATATCATCTCAATGACCTGATTCAGGGAAGCTTTCTATTCGCAGTGGCGGTTGACGGAAGGAGTGGCAGGGCAGTGGGTATGGGCCGGGTGATCTCCGATGGGGTCTCAGATGGGTACATTCAGGATCTGGTGGTTTTAGCCGACTGGCAGAATATGGGATTAGGCAGGATGATAATTGAGAAGCTTATAGAGGGGTGCAGAGCCAGGAAAATCGCCTGGGTGGGCCTGATCGCCGAGCCGGGAAAGGAGGACTTTTACGATTCAATTGGATTTCGCAAAATGCCTGGGCATGTGCCCATGCTCCTGGATTGGGAGGCCCAAGGGTGCTGAGCTCTTGCGACTTCAAGCCGGTGACGCTCTCGGACAGGGACTTTTTCGTCCAGCACTACCGCCGGTTCCCTCAGAGGCACAGCGACAACACCTTCACCAACATGGTCTGCTGGAACTATTATGCCAACTACCGGTATGCTATTGTCCAGGACTGCGTGCTCCTCTCCAGCACCATTGCCGGCAAGACCCGCTACCGTCCTCCCATCGGGCCAAGAAATCCGGATCTCCTCCATGAGGTTCTGGCCCTCGCTCTGAAGAGCGATGAGACGAGGCCCTTTGTGGTGCTGGACCAGGAGACGCTGGAATGGATAAGCGGTATCTATCCGGAGCTGCAGTTTCAGCCCGAGAGGATGTACTTTGATTATGTCTATCTGGCGAATGATCTGGCCCATCTGCCTGGAAAGGGATACTCGACCATCAGGCGCCAGCTCAACCAGTTCATGAAGACCTGCAGTCCCCTGGTCGAGGAGTTGGGGACAGATAATATCGAGGAGATAAACGATTTCGTAGAGCAGTGGTGCGAGTGGAAGGACTGCGATTCAAACCCGGATCTGGCATCGGAGAAGGATGCCCTGTGCTTTGCCCTGGCCCATTATCGGGAGCTTGAGCTGTCGGGAATAGCCATCCGCTCGGAGGGAAAGATCGGGGCCATATCCCTCTTTGAGGGGCAAAACGAGGATACAGCGCTGGTCCACTTCGAGAAGGGGCTCCCTGACTGCAAAGGAATCTACCGGGCGATAAATGCCGAGACGGCCAAAATCCTGGCCAAAAAATACACCTATATCAACCGGGAGAGCGATATGGGTGTGGAGGGGATCCGGGAGGCGAAGATGCGCTATCATCCTCATCATATGGTCCAGGTGCATATGCTCGGCCGGGAAGAGCTGGAGAAGGTGGTCTGACCAAACTCATTTGCCGCTCTTCAGAGCCTGAAGGCAAGGTTCAAATGAGGGAAAGGATCATCATGGGTCTGGAGCTGATTTAATTATGCACAGCCATGATCATAGCCATGATTCAAAGGGCCACGACCTGAACCGCCATGAGGTAGAGCACCTCCTGGAGCACTGGCTCCATTAGACATTTCACCGAAATATAAAAATAGGATAGGCCCTATAAACTCTTTTCATGCCTGCAAAAAAGTACCAGGACCGAGGATTTTGGCTATACACCGGGGCAGAGGGGCAGCTAGCCCGAATTAAAGAGGAGGCCAGGAAGCGTGGCATTCAACCCTCCAAATTCATCATGGCCGCGGTGGATGAGTACATCTCTACCAGCTCCCGGCCCAGGACTGTAGCAGATGTAACCACACTCCAGGAAGAGAACAGCCAGCTCCGCAAGGCCTTGGGAGATAAGGAGTTGATCATAACGCAGAAGGATGCAGAGCTCCGAAAGCTACGAGGAGCGGCCTTCCTCCAGGAGTCCTGGGACGCAGATATCGACCTGGACCTCCTCCAGGTCCTCAAATCCGGCCCTGTCCATGATCATAGGCTGTTGGATCTGCTGGGTGCCACGGATCCCGAGTCAGTGCAGGCCATATCCCGGCAGCTCCAGATCCTGGAGACTACGGGCTTCATCCGCAGGACCTCGAAGGGCTGGCAATGGCAGAAATGATAGATCTCTGGAAAGTCGATGCCCGGACCCGCGGCATGACTGACGCCTCGATCTACTCCTACGGCCAAAGCCTGGCCGCCTTCCAAGCCTTCCTGGGTAGGTCGATAGCCAAGGCTGACAAGATGGAGATCCGGGCTTGGGTCGACGATCAACGAAAAAAAGGTCTGACGACCAAAACCATAAAAACCAGGCTAAATGCCCTCTCCAACTTCTATGAGTTTCTGATTTTCGAGGGCAAAAGAAAAGATAACCCCGTTCCCGAGGTGCAAAAAAGATACTTAGCGCCGTATAAGGCGGAATCCGAGGCCCACACTCATAAGCTGGTGTCTGTAGACGATGCAGCCAGGCTGATCTCTGCTCTGGTGGACATCAGGGACAAGGCCATGCTCCTTGTGATGTTCAAGACAGGGGTCCGAAGGGGGGAGCTTCTCAGCATGGATGTCTCGGACATTCATTGGCGGGACCAGAGCATAATCCTGAAGCCGAAGGCAAAGCGATCAAACAAAATCGTATTCTTCGACGACGAGACTGATTACATACTCAAGAGGTGGCTGGAGATCCGGCAGGCCAGGAACCCAACGTCTGATGCCCTGTGGATCTCGACGTGGGGCAAGAGAATTGGGTATGGCAGCATCCAGTATAACATTAACCAGGCTGCAGTTAGATGTGGACTACATGACCCCATATCGGATCGAATGGAGGATCACTTCAGCGCGCATTGCTGCAGGCACTGGAACAATACACACCTGATCAGAGCTGGCATGCCCGAACTCTATGTGATGTGGCTACGGGGGGACTCGATGACGCGGGCCATAGACCGATATATCCACATCAACCCTGAAGATGTTCGCCGGAGCTACCTGGCGCACATCCCGCGGTTGGGGGTTTAGGGCAATTATTTTAATTGAGGACAGGATTTTGCGCAAGATTTATACATGCGAACTGTGATTGATGGCTCGATAGTTCGTAGGTGTAGCAATCATGCCTGTGAAAACCTCTGAGGAAGCAAAAAGGCTAATCAAGGAATGGATGGTTAGTAGAGGTCTTCCTGCGAAAGAGGTCGACCAGAAAAACACGGTATTCCAAATCGAGAGCAAAACGCCGACAGATATAGTATTAGTCGCAATTCAATCGAGCACTTTGCCGCGATCGGTATTTATCATAACTAAAATAGACATCCACCCGGCACACCTCGAAGCGCTCAAATCCGTAAATCCGGAAAGGCGTACACAATTCCTGTGGGAATTGAAAAAAGAACTTGCGTCCATTCCTCCGGCCTTTTTGTGCCAACCAATTGGCAGCATAGATACTGTGCCAGAATCCATACAATTCATGAAAGAAATATCATTCGATGAGCTTACAGAGGGTAGGCTCATTGAGGCAATGGACCAAACGTGTAGAGGTATAATTCTAACGGCTTGGATATTCTTGAAAGAATTCGGCGCCGTGGAGGCATGAGCATGGCTGGAAGCACATCGAACATAATGTGGGTTAACTCTTCGATTGGAGGCCCCCTCGTAAATGTGGGTGGGTCCGGATATCCGCTGGGCCAAATAATACCCTTCGAGGACATTTTTGGACCGAAAGGATCAAATCAATCAGACGCCTATATCACTAATATCATGCGCGACCCGCGGGAACAGCCATCATTGGACGAACTACTGGATCCACGGTTTTTTATCAAAATGCCGTGGAGTAATAAGATACGAGTAGAAGTAAAAATAAATAGTATAACGCAAGGCACATTGAAGGCACCTGATTTTGAGGAGCCTTAATGCCAGAAAGTAGTTGGTATGAGCAGGTAACAGGATCTAGCTCGCTCATGCAAGGCGATTTGATTCACAATTGCCCCTTCATAGTCCCACCGGATGATATGTCTACGGGTAGTAATAGGCCAGTAGATATTATTCAATATAAAATAATAATACTAAGTCAATCTTGCGATCTGGAGTGGGAAAAGATAGATAAGGTCTTAGTTTGTCCCTTCGCAACTTTGGAAGAAATGGAAGCAATATCTCCTGCTTTCGAGAGCGATGATTTTAAAGAGGCTATTAAAAGGGGATATCAGCCACCATATCTCTTATTAGACAAACTCGAAGAGAACTTCCTATTAATCGACTTTCGAGAAGTATATAGCGTCCCACTAAAGACATTAAAAGACATTGCTAGAGAGGATCCTGTGAGATGGAGGCTAAAACCGCCATATAGAGAATACCTATCTCAGAATTTCGCCAAGTTCTTCATGCGTGTAGGTTTACCAAATACGATACCCGTCTTTAAAAAGAATGTTAGTATAGATTATTGTAACAGATGCCCTGTTTATCATACTTCCCTTTAAGTTTTATAGATCTTCTGCGGTCTCATAGCATTTTCTAATCAGCTCCCCATTTTGCCTTTCGGCGAATGGCGACTTTGTACCTAAAAGCCTCTTCAGCCTCACCACAATCGAGGGCAGATTATACGATTCTAGTGGTAGCCCAATGGTGGGGATGATCTTAGTGGGAGTAAAGAATTAAGGTAAATAGCATAATCCCTCGGCAGAGGATGTGACCCAGATCTTTTTTCCTCATCTTCACAGATAGTCGTGCAATAGCTCGGGCACTGGAACATTATGCGTCTCATAAGGGCCGGTATGCCCGAGCTCTATGTGATGTGGCTACGAGAGGACTCGATGACGCGGGCCATAGACCGATACATCCACATCAACCCTGAAGATGTTCGCCGGAGCTACCTGGCGCACATCCCGCGGTTGGGGTTTTAGCCGGTCATTTCGACGCAATTCGATTCTGAGAACGCGGCCCCCACTTGCACCACTGCCCTTTTTCCTGTCCAGGTGCAATTCGCAGCCATGACTGAGCATTGCACCGGCTCAGGATCGGCCAGATAGAAGCACCCCCCCGGAGCCACCAGCCTGCAGCCCTGAGCGACTGCGGAGGCTTTCCCCAGGGCATGCAGACCATAGTAACCCTCCAGATGGCATCCGGAGAGCTCGAGCTCTGACCGCCCGTAGATGTAGGTTGCTCCTCCTAAGGAGGTGGTCTTTTTCACGTCGTTGACTAATACAGAATTTCTCACGTGCCCTATCGAATCACGAACCACTAGACCGTATGCTTCGTCCTTTGTGGAGCAATCCATCATCACATCTGAAATCATGAACTTCCGTACCTGCCAGACCGTGATGGGTGAATCGGTCTGGAAGCCGGAGACCTGCACCCAATCAGGCGAACGCTCTGGATGCTTCTCAGTAGCCCACCATTCATCCCCATGGAGGTGTAGCCCTTCACGACAGCCCCATGCTGCGCAATCGGTAACCCGGGAATGCTGGCAGGTATCCAGCATAATGCCCTCTGCAGCACAGTCTTGGGCGACTACGTGATGCACCAGAGCCCCGTCTTCATATCCGCCACCATTATTCCCTAGGTACATACCAGACCCAGGAGAACGTATCAGCCTCAGATTGTAGTATCTCCCCCCACTTCGCTTGCTTCCGGCCAGGATGAGGCTTTCCCCGTCCTTCGGAGAACCTTCTGTCTGCTGGCCGCGGTTACCGTCTATAGTCATATTGGCCACGGTGAAGCCGTCGTACCCAGGAGTGAACGGCCCGGTGCCCCTGGCTAGGATCATAGCGACGTGCCGCCCTGGGTGGCGTTGCCCGGGCATAAGTTGTAGGACGGTAGATCCCGGCCCGGCTCCGTAAATGTGGATACTCTTGTCGATAACCGGGACGCAGCAGTAGAACGGATTTGAACCGTCTGCATCCAGCTGGAACTCGTGGGGGGCAGAGAGGGAATAGACCCCTCTGCCTATGTGGATGCTGCCGCGATCCGGCATGGCATCCACAGCGGACTTGAAGAGCTTCGCTGCGTCTGCTCCTGTTTTCGCCTTGGTTATCGGCTTTCCATCTGAGCGGTATGCATAGGTATAGCCGCTCCGCTGGTAGATGATAGCATCATGTGATAACATCTCAATCATCCACTACGATATTAATCAGGCCAGCCTCAATCCTCCAGTCTTCTTCCACCAGGATCTTGTCACCATTTTTCATAGCGGCCTGCCCCCCACCCGTAACGGACAGACTGATAACCTCATCGATACCTTTCAGGGACCGGCCTATGGACTCGTCAGCAGTTGGATCAAAGTAGTTCTGCAGGAACCTCTGGACATCCGAGAATTCCAGATTCTCGCCTATCCTGAAAGCCCCCAAGAAGGCCGTCAGAGATTCCTCGATTAGGTCCACGAGCCCGGTCTCGGGCGTGTCTGTCAGGTGAATGTGTGCCACAACCCCGACCTCAACCAGCTCTGGCAGGTTGTACAGATACCCCGCTTCGCCCATGCCCAGGAGAACATCATAGCTGTTGTTCCCCGAAGGCGTAACAGTCAAGATCTTCTTGGCCCGGCTGGCTTCGGTGGCCATCTCAGCCAGGATCATATCGCCTCTATGGGATGCTGCAGGGATTGTCACATTAGCCGTCTGCGTCTGGCCGTCCATGTCGAGATAGGTCAATGAGAACGCATCCTCTGCAGCTACGAAGCACCGTGGCCTGAGCCATACCAGCCCGCCATAAACATCATCATTCAGCACCACGACACTGGACGCATCTATCGTGGCGGCCAGACAGCCCCGGGCCTGTGTGCCTGCAGCGATGTTCGTCTCGATGGCGGATACGATATCATCCGACACCTCTTCTATACCTCCGGAGTGGTCGAGCAGCAGCCCGATATCTCCCGATCCGTAGTTCAAAACGCGGACCTCCGATATTGTGGTGACATCGTTCAGAGCCCGTTCTAACATGCGCGCGGTGGCCTTCCCTGGTGCCTGGATGGCATCGAAGTACCTCTCTCTCAGGGCGTCGTCGGTCTCCTCGGGAGTGCCTCCTGTGAATTCAAGCTGGTTCTCGACGGCAACGACGCCTGTGATCCTGGAGGTCATCTGCAGGATCTTATAGGCTGCAATATTCCCCGCCACCCCCCGCTCCACCGCACGGGCTGCGATGGCTGTGGAAGACCCACCAATCGCAATTGTCCCCGCCTCATTGGTGACGTAATAGATCTTCGTACCGTCTTGCAGGATTGCATAGCATTTCGTCCCAGATGGGATGACGATGGCTTCGGTGGCCGGGTAGGCCGTGGAGAATACCAGATGGCCGGTAGCATAATCCCCGGGCAGACGACCGGATATCAGCATCGATAGAGTCGTTCGATGATTGGGAGGACTGTTACTCTGAAGAAGTTGCTTGGTCTGGTATAATGCCCAGTAAACCATTCTTCATTCCCAAAGGACCAACCGAGATGCATTATTCGGGTATTGGTGGGAAATCAGGGTATATCGATCTTCAGCTGCTAACAGTCCCAGAGCCATTTAAAGGTCTTGAAACGGCTGATCTACTAAAAGCCGCGGTTGATAGCAACCATTGCCATACAGTAGGCCAAGGTGGTGAGAAGGTAATCGAGTTCGATGGCCGAGAAGCCTATCTTTGGGAAGAGGATGTTAATATGGATGGTAAGGATTACAGTACGGGAATAATAGCGATAAAATTAAGCGGGACTGAGATAGGGATCATCGATATCGATCGTTGGGATGGCGCTGGCCGGGCATGGGATGCTATGGAAAGTTTCACAATAACTAAGGCGACTGCCTGAACCGATCCCGGTCTAATTTTTCGCGCAATCTGCTCTGAAATCCTCTTCATATTTTAGTAAATATATTAAGTAAAGTGCATTTAATATGAAACCTCGTAGATTCTGCAATATATATCAAAAATCAAATAACGTTTTCTGTTTTCTCTCCTTTTCGAATTTCTTTCTCATTTCTATTATTGCTTCATTTTTCTTTTTTTCGAGTTCTTTTTCTAATATATATTTTGTCCATTTTGCCTTTAAATGTCTTTCAATGGAGTCAATTTTTTGCATTTTTGTTGTTATTTTATAGCATTTATCATCTCTTTTGTCAATTTTTTCTAAGAATTCTATTTCTAAAGCTTTTGAAATTAAATCTGCTACTGCAGATGATATAAAATCATCGTCCATATAAAATAGATTTTTTTTGATAATGAAGGTCAAATCATTTTCGGTTACAATCCGCTCTGCATCACTTGATTCGCTAAGTGTAGCTGCATTTAAAAAAATGCTTAATTTATTAAATTCGTAAGATTGCGGGAAATAATCTATCAGAATCCTAGAACAAGGTAGCGTCTTACGTTCGTTAAAACAATGGTTTAGGTCTGGATCTATATGCATCATATATTTGCGTGATTCTAAGCTTTTTGGAGGAAATATGCATGAAATTTCTGCTGTTCCTGTCAAAGATGCTTGCCATAAAATAAAACCTCCCCCCTTATCAATCATGTAACTGTGCATTCGCGCAGCATCCCTGTCTGGAACAGCGATCACATATTCGAAGTGAATCCTTTCACTCTCAGGGAGATGTAAATAATTAGAAATAATATAATCTTTCTTTTGTTCTATATGGTTCCTTCTTTCCTTTAGCTCTTTGATAACATTAGCAGGATCAGAAAAACTTCCTTTGCACTCCCCAAATATTGCTATATTGCATCTAGAATTCCTTTTGAATAGCAAAAAGTCCATGTTTGGGAGTTGTAATTCAAACAAAGGTGCTGCCCTAATGAATTTATAATCTGTCTTGGATAAGGGCCCATGTGTAAATGGGGACGTGCATGAATTTATGATACTTGAATGTCTCTTATCTTGTTCAATTATATTCGATACTTTATCTACCAAATATCTTTTTTCTTTCTTAAAACAGGATTCAATTTCCTTTATTTTTTTATTTCTCTCCAAAATATAGTCTTTTTTGGATTTAGGATGAGTCAAACTCTTTATAAAATCCTCCTCACTCATGGTTATAATTATATCTTCAACCATAATGATGTCTCAATAATTTATTAACTCATTAACGAAAATTGAGCATTTTCATCAATGGCTTCAACAATCCCTCTATAAAATTTGATGAATGATTCAAAAGTAACTCGGTATTTTGGAACGATTAATATTTCCGAATTGCTGGCGTTTATATCAAATATTGAACCTTTTATCTCGTCAATAACTGTTGCAATTAGGCTGAAAGAGCCGAATTCTTCATGTATATGGGTAAATGAAAATCCTTCCATCGATTTCATCATTCTTCGAGATAGAACGGAATCTATTTCGATATCCGTCAGCTTGATCAATCCAGGTTCTACCAATATTGTTTTTATAATCTGATCCTCAGTAATGGCAAATTTTAGCGACTTGGAAATATTTCGCATTTCAAGAATTTTGTCTTTTATCTCCTCCAAATATTTTAGGAATACCCCTAATGCTAACGGTGAAATTTGCTGAGAAGAAAATAATCCATCATTCGTGACATGTATTTTTAAATTTGTATTTATTTGCATATAAACTGATTCAGCTGAAACTCCGTAGAGTTCCTCGAATTCTGCAAGAGCTTGCGTGCCATCATTGCCCGTATAATTTACACGTCTGATAAACTCAGGCCTAACTTTACATGAGGCGCTCTCAATTGAGCTTCTTCTGCTTGCAAATCTATAAACAAATCCACTTGTTTCGCTTAGAATTCCATTCCAAAAAATATCGAATATATCTGGTTTCATCCACATTCGAGTGGTGCCTATATTATGATCGATTGCATCTCCTATTTGCCTCTCATAATTTTCATCTGTTGCAGTATTATATATCAACAGTAATCCAGGGCAATATTCTTCAATATAGTATTGCTCCTTTTTATTATCTTCCATATTTTTTTTGCTTACTTTATAAATATCCCCCAATTTTTTGAATTCAGAATCACTGAAAAGTCTATTCATCCATTTATCGTCAGATACTAATATGCAATATATTTTTAACCATCTTCTTCGGGGATCACCTTTAAGGATCTCATCAGAATGATCAATTATATACTCTTTAAATTCATCATGAGTATATTCTTGTTCCTCGACGTCCATATATGATTGCTCCGAATCTTTTGGCGAAACGATTTCATTTGACTAATATCTTACGGTACGCTTAATTTACATCTTTATCTGTCAGGCCTGCTCTCCAGGAATCTCAGTATTTAGACTATCCTGCTGCTATCTATAATTTTCCTTAATGCTAGCTTTGCACGTAAAAATGCTTACATATCGCATATCGCTTCTAATGTCATGGAACGCATTCGGCGATGTCCCTGACAGGGGCAAGGCCCAGAGGGATCTGCATGAACTAACTCTAGATAAGGACTTTGCCGCGCGAGTATGCGCAATTATGGCCCGGCGTTATAGATGTTCTGGCTAAAACCGACTTACCGACATATTTATCTCGGCTGTGGCATGAAGTAATATAGTTCGTAATCCAGATAATCGCGCCCACTTCATGCTAGAGAGGTGGGCGCAATCCCTCCAAAACCCTTTTCTCCTATGCAGCAGACCTATTGGCCATGCACGACTACGATAAACCGTTAGATAAAGATTCGGTGAAATCTCTATTAAATCACTGGATAGAGCATAACCAGAGCCATAGCACCTCTTTTCGGGAGAGGGCGGCTCAGGTTGCCAGGGTGAGTGAATTGGCCGCCCAGGACATAAACCGGGCAGCTGAGCTCATGGACGAGTGCACAGAGATGCTGAAGAAGGCATTGAAGGATCTGTAAGAGGAGTCGTAATAAAATGGAATTGGTATATATTTATCCCATGGATAAAAGCAAAGATATGCAGAAGATGCTGGACGAGGAGTTCTGGAAGCGCCTGGGGCCCACGGTGAGGGACTGCAAAGCCATGGGCCTGGACAAAGATGGCATGTGCATCTACATCAAAGTCAAGGACGAGCTGGCAGCAGAAGCCAAAAAGCTCCTGGCAGATACGGCAGCCGAGGAACTCAAGGGCGAGGAGGGCAAGGCCCTGCTAAAAGCCTTCCGGGATGAGGCAGAAGCGGCAGAAGCAGGGATAGGGGCGATGTTCGGCTAAGGCCGGACTGCTCTTAAAAGACTTCCTGCAAATGAGTGGCTCGAAAAAAGTAAGAGATCTGATGCATCCACCGCCTAGCTGACGGTCAGAGTCTTAATTATTTGGGTGGTGTTATATTCATCAAATGACGATACCAGCAAAGCATAAGTCGTACTATCCAGGTTCCAGATAGAGATATTGTAGACTCCATGGGGCATCTGAGCGTCTTCATCCCCAGAACTCATTGTGGTGACGCTAACATTTCTGCCTCTGCTATCAGCAGCCATCCATTTGCCGATCTCTGTATCGCCGTTTTCCTTTGCAGCCTCCACCCCTCCGATGAGGAAGAGTTCGGACAGAGCGTCTGGATTCATCTTGGTGAGGATCTCGTCGAATATGGTCAGTATGGATACAAAGGCAGACCCCGTCTGGGCGGTGTCGTTGATGAAGAAGTCATTGGATATCATCCCGCTGCTGCTGGCATCAACATTGCTGCTGACGATCTCGTAGCTCGGCCCAATGTCAATGGAGAGGTTCTTATCGCAGATCGTCAGGACACTTGATTCCAGAGCCGATACAGGCAAAGCAAGGCAGGCCAGCAGAACGATGCCGGTCAGAAAGGCGGCAAGAGATTTCATGTTCGGCCGAATTGGCGATTAATATATAAGAATTTTGTGAGACTATGATGAACAGAAAGCTGATTAAAAAAATGACCGTCCAGGCCGTCAGATGGCCTGGATCTCCTCTTTGGTGGCGATCTTGATGTTCTTGTCGCTCAGGACCTTGCGGGCTTTGGCGATATCGTCCACCCGCAGGATGAGCATGGCTCTCTGCGCTTTGGCGGTGACGAAGGCATAGGCGTAATCCACATTCACCAAATTCCCTCCCAGGGTATTGACGATCTCATACAGGCCACCGGGCTGATCCTTCATCTCCACCGCCAGCACATCGGTCATGGAGACGGTAAAGGCGTTCTCCTTCAGGACCTTGTACCCCTTCTCAGCATCGTCTAAGACCATGCGAATGACCCCGAAATCTCCTGCCTCGGCGATGGTGAGGGCGCGGATGTTCACCCCGGCATCCGATAGCGTCTTGGCAACCTTTGCCGTCCTTCCCGGCCGGTTCTCCACAAAGAGCGAAACCTGTTTTATCTCTGACATCTATAATAGCCTCCTAAGACTTATTCTAAACTTATTCTAAACCTTTCTGTTGTCTGTCACTCTCTTGGCCTTGCCCATGGATCGGGGGATGGTTCCGGGCTCCACCAGATCCACCTTTGCCGCTATGTTCAGCACACCTTTCAGCTCCTTGGAGACCTTGTTCTCCAGCTTCATCAGGTCGCCGATCTTATCCGAGAAGCCGGACTCTGTCAGCTCGACGCGCACGGTCATCATATCCAAAGGCCCCTTGCGGTCGACGATTATCTCCCAGTGGTCTCCCACCTCGGGAATTCTCATCAGCACCGACTCCACCTGGCTGGGGAAGACGTTGATTCCCCGGATGATGAGCATGTCGTCCGTCCGGCCCATGATCCTCATGATACGCGGGTGGGTTCGGCCGCACTCACAGACCTCGTTGCTCATTACGGAGAGGTCGCCAATTCTATAGCGGATGAGCGGCAGGGCGAACTTGTGCAGGGTGGTGAAGACCAGCTCACCCTGTTCCCCCTCAGCTACCGGCTCGCCGGTATCCGGATCCACCACCTCGGTGAGGAACATATCTCCCCAGACGTGGATGCCGTTCTTCGCCTGGCATTCGGTGAAAAGAGGCCCTGAGATCTCGCTCGTCCCGTAGATGTCATAGGCATTGATTCCCGTATTAGCCTCGATTCTCTTGCGGGTCTCAAGAGACCAGGGCTCCGCCCCGAAGATGCCCACCTTAAGCTGGGTATCGTTCCTGATGGAGACGCCCATCTTCTCTGCCACCTCCATGATGTGCAGGAAATAAGATGGTGTGCAGGCGATGGCTGTGGTGCCCAGGTCCTGCATCAGCTCGATCTGCCGCTCGGTGTTGCCCGTGCCGACGGGCAGGACGGCAGCGCCCATACGCTCTGCGCCATAGTGCAGCCCCAGGCCGCCGGTGAAAAGGCCGTAGCCGTATCCCACCTGGACCACGTCATCCCGGGAGAGCCCCAAGGATGTCAGCGCCCTGGCCAGCGACTCAGACCAGGTCTCGATATCGCCCCTGGTGTAGCCGACCACCGTCGGCTTGCCCGTCGTGCCGCTGGAAACATGGTAGCGCACCACCTGATTTTTGGGGGCGCTGAACATGCCTGTGGGATAGTTGTCTCGCAGATCTGCCTTTTTGGTGAAAGGCAGTTTCGCCACATCTGCCAGGGTCTTGATATCCTCTGGCGTTATGCCTGCCTCTTTGAACCTCTGCCGGTAGAAGGCGGAGTGGTCGTACACATAGCGCACTACGAACTTGAGCCTGTCCTCCTGAAGGGAATGCAGGTCCTCAAGGGGCATGCGCTCAATATGAGGGTCCCAGTAACCGGACATTGATGATCAACCTGATTCAGTGATGGCAAGGGTGCATAAAAAGCAATCGATTCACATTTTAAGCTCACTTCGACTTAGAGGTCAAGACGTCCTCGGTGCGTCGGAACAATGCATGCTTCAGCATTCTGCTGTCAACGGCCTGAATTTGCGTGGCTGCTGCCTGCAGAGAGATTCATCCGATAGCTAGAAGACAATATTCCGTCCATAAATTATAAAAATAAATAGTGAAAGAACCAGGTTGGCGGTTCATATTTCCAGCCTGGCTTGAATACATTCTTTACTTGCGCGAATGAGCTCTCTTGGCGATTTCAAGATCGATGAGAGCGAAGCTTCCGGTGGGTGGAGCTAAGCCGAACACCTTATAGAATTGGTCTTTTCCTAACACTTCTGCCAACTGCCTCAAGAAATCTCCAATGCCCTCATTTGCATCATGGACATATCTCTCAATGCTGATTTTTCCGCCCAAAAAGTCCTGATCCATCTCATGCTTGATCTCGAGGAAATTCGCTTGAAGCTTTGTGGCCGAGTCAACCTCTTCTAAGTCAAGAATCCCGCCGAGACGAAACTCCATCATCAATTGGAGTTCTTTTCCCAGGAGAGTAATGTCAAATCTCTCATCTGTACGTTCGGCCTTTGAATAGATGCCGATCACTTTTTGAATATATGCACTCTCTGGCGAAGTTATTGGGGTCTCGATTTCAGGCGACTCTGATAATCTCTTTGCATTTGCATCTTCACATTTTTTTAGCCTTCCGATCCACTCTTTATGATTAGTGCCGTAGGTTCCATACAATAAAACAGATGCGGAATAACCGCCAGCCTTTGATACAACGACTTCTTCTGCGGGAAATAGAATCCGATTTGCCGTCTGATGGCAAACCCCTGTAACCGCATATATGATGCCCGCGTGGGAACTTGGCTGAGATATGCAGTCTGCAACAGAGGCATAACCACTTCCACTGCAGATTTCTTTTCCACCCGAGTCTCTTCCCCAGCAAGGCCAAGAAAATGCGGGATTATCGCATTTCACATAGGTATGATCGGCTCCGGGAGCCCCTGTCGCTACAGCATAGCCTTTAAGTATTGACATAGTCTGTCTCCTAGTTTAAATTTCGATTTGGTAATATATTCCCTTGTATCCGGATTCTTGCGAAGCGTGCTTCGCAGGATGCTGTGTTGGGTTGGAAGACTTTTTCGAAACTCCACATCCAGATATCGGTTCTAGCCTAAGCTTTATTCCTGCTCGGAATGATCTCTTGGCCTGCGGACTTTCGGGATCAGCCCAACACTTGCATCCTTAAGATGATCTATGCCAGGTTAAGATCGGATAACACCCCAATTATCAGCGGTCGGTCATCGGTCGGCGCAAATGTAATCGTCTTGGTATGTTTTTCGCTATTTTCGATGACTGTTACCTTGTGCGTCTTGCTGCTGATCTGAAATGGGCCGATGCGAATGCCAGCATGACCTTCCCAATCTGTGCTGTGCCTGGAATACACAAAATCCGAGATGGTAAGTTCGCACTTAGGTCGGAAGCCCACCAGCACAGCACTGGGGATCAGCTTCAAAGTGCCGTCTTCTCCGAAGAATGTGGCGGGAGTGAAGCGTGAGTCATAGAACGGGCCATTTTTATATTCACTTAGCATACCGCCAATCCACCAGTCAGCGCGATCAAGCGTGTACAGCTTGACATCCTGCAAGTCGATCGTCAACTCCATTTGATTATCCGCCCAAACGTCGCTGTCGAAGGTAATTGAGCCACCAACATTTCCTCCAAAAAAGCCATCAAAGTAGCTGGCATCTGCACCACCACAAACCTTCCAGTGTTGATACACAGAAGTGCCACGAGTGATCTTGATTTCATTGAAATTTCGAAGCCCAGTTTTCCATGATTGCAGATCGGTATTGAGATTAGGCGTAATTGACATAATGGGGACTTCTCTATTGCCTCCACTGGGGGCTGTGATCGTCCACCAGTTCTTGCTATGATCATTGTAATTCTTGATGGCATCTTGGAGAGGTTTGCTCTGGGCGTCCTGCCAGTGAGCGATTTCCTGTTGATAGGCATCGACCTTCTTCTGAGCTGCCTTGATCTTTTCGTTTTCTGCAGACCCTTCCGAACTCAGCCAATCTTTTGCAGTTTTTATGTCCGGATAATCCTCAGAGTGCGTGGGATTGTTCTTCTTCCATGCCTGGTACCTGTTATTTGCATCGATTTTAGCGCTGCTCAGCCCTTCATTTGCAGCTTTTAGAGCTTCATCAGTTTTAACGTAGTCCGGATTTTGGGTAGTCCCCCCTAATTAAGTTTATATTCCTTCATTGCATATTTAGCTTGGGGAATGCAATGAAGGCAGGTAGACTGGCAATTGCTGGTTCGTTTTGCTGGAATAAAGACTGTCCTGACTATGGCAAAGTGGATCACGGAAACATAGTCCGATACGGCCGCACTTCCAAGGGCACGCAACGTTTGAAATGCAAAACATGTGGCAGAGTATTTGTAGGAAATAAAGGGACTATCTTTTATGGCCTGCATCACAGCCCAAAAGAGATCCTCGAATGTCTGGCTATGCTTGCGGAAAGAAATAGCCTTGCCGCCATCCATAGAGTGAAAGGAATAAAGGAAGAGACTATTGTGGATTGGCTTCGCAAAGCATCGGCTCATGTTGAAGAGATTGAGGCTTTGCTTCTGGCTAACTACCATCTGACCCGAGTTCAGCTCGATGCGATGTGGACCTATGTAGGACATAAGGGGGAAAAAGCAACCATCCTGAAGAGGTCGATCGAGGCACATTCTGGCGAGGTACCGCGATAGATGTCGATACCAGGCTGAGAGTGGGACGTGCGATAGGAAAGAATGAAGAGGAAGTTGCAGTGGCTATGATGCTGCAAATAAAGAATCGCTGCAATCCGATTGAACCTCCTGCAATATCGAGCGACGGAAATGATAGTTATCCTGAAGCAATGCTTGAAACCTGGGGGAAGTCGCCTGAATACGCTGGCAGGGGAAGACCTCCAACTCGAAAACAACCGCAGCCTGGATGGAGATGTCTCCAGGTTACAAAGCATCGATCAGGTGGAAGATTGATTCGCATCACTCACAGAGTAGTCTATGGAGATCCTAACGAGGTACCAAGTTTTTTGGGATTGAATACCGCATATGTCGAAAGGACCAATCTAACTTCGAGACAAATGAATGGAAGAATGGTTCGAAAAACCTTATCATTCTCAAAAGAAGAGGAGATGCTTAAGGCTTCTTGTGCCTTGGAGGATATGGTTTATAACTATGGAAGACCTCTCAAATCCTTGCGAGAAGAATCCAATAGCGATCAAAGACAATGGGATCCCAGATCTCCAGCTATGGCAGCTGGCATAACTGATCATATCTGGACTATTGA
>ERZ795049.1555-NODE-1555-length-29638-cov-11.169591_pt1 | contig 29638 bp, 25 predicted proteins | sample MGYA00375133_ERZ795049 | MGnify/ENA primary metagenome ERZ795049 (study PRJEB30178, sample SAMN05720147) | activated sludge metagenome | isolation source: anaerobic digester from wastewater treatment plant | place: Japan | collected 2015-04-20 ... | reverse complement strand
GGTTTGTCTGCTCCGCTATTTCTCATCTGGGCAAATATTTTTGAATTATTTAAAACAAAGAAGACAATAAAAACAGGTATGTATGCCAGAAATTGGAAGAATCTTTCTAGATTAAAGCCCTTGAAGAATGGCCAAATAAATCTAAAATCTAACATAAATGCTTTCTCACAAATTAGACATTGAATATACATGAAAGCAATCATGCATAGAACCACGATAGCACTTTTTCCAAGCAACACCCAATCAAACCGATTTTTATTTTCTGGAGTAGATAAGCCCAAATCACAATAATCCTTAGGGATATTCAATTTTTTTGCTTTTCTCCATGGAAGAATGGTTGTCAGTAACATGATGATAATCAAAAATAAATACCATGATAAGAAGCCATTTCCTATTGTCATTCTAAAGACTGTTTTTTCTGGTACTGGTAATAACCCATGTCCTAGTTGGGTCATAAATGGATAAGATAATCCAGCAATTAAAATAGTAATAATGGCACCTTTCCACCATTTCCATCCTGTCTTGACATTTTTTGCTCTTTCAGAAATGATTTCTGGATGAGAAATCGAACTAAAGAATGGGATTTTAATCAAAATAGTGAATAAGGCAAACATACTGGCAAGTGCTGCTAATGTTGCGACTAATACCAAATATTCTTTTATTAAGAATACTTGGTCGGTATTTTCTAAAACAGTATTTATTCCAATAGTTTGACTAAGCCAATCAATTGTAGTAGCAATGGCTTTTTTATTATGGGTTAATAGACGGTGATTGGTCATTACTAGTTCCCGACGACGAGCTGTTCCATCACCGAAATTTCCATAGGTAGTATTCCATTCACCACTTCCTTTAGCTACACCGAGAAATTCACTGGTTATGTCATTTTGAATGATGGAGTCATTGACTGTTTGTTTGCTATAATCACGGAACATATTGAATTCATCCCATTTTGCAGTCAATAATAAAACATTATTGAAATGGATATTGTTATAATCATAAGCATCTTTGGTAAATAGTTCTCCGGCTTGAAGAATAGTTGCTTTTGGTTCAATAGCAGTACCTGAAAAATTAGCACTCACACTCCAAGAAGCCCAAGTCCCCATTGAGTGACCCGAAACGGCCATTTTCGTACTGTCAACATAGGATAAAGTGGATAAATAAGAATAAGCAGCAATACCACCCATAGATGAATCTAAAATTTGATTTCCTTCTTCATCCTTTGAATATTTATCAAGAAAGAACTTCATATTAGAAAAATTCATCATTACTTTATATCTTTCTGGTCCACTTATTCCAACAAATGTTTTGTTTTCTTCGGAATCAGTTCCATAATTGACGGTAACTTTATGGTTCACATATCCACGATTAATTAAACTAATTGAGGTTGCTCCGTGACCAAATTCATCGATAGCAAGAACTACGACACCTCTTCTCGCTAATTCCAGCGCATAAGCAGCAGACGTTTCATGATCATTTTGATATCCATGCAATAACAATAAAGCACTGGCTTTATTCGTTGCTGTTGCTGTCTTTGGAGTATACAACTTATAGGCAATCTTCCCCGTCTTTTCTTCTCCAGCGATAGTTTTATACGTTGTTTCAAACGTTCCTACTGTTACATCAATACTGCCAAAATCCTTTTGGATTCCATTGGCAATTGCCATTGAAATAAACACTATAGCAACAAAAGATAATAGAAAAATAAATGATTTAAAATTTTTCTTTATAAAATTCATATTCGTTCCTTTCTTCAATAATGAAATGTGTTTCTATCAAAATTTTATCATTTTATCTGATTTCAGTCAACTAAATATCCTGTTTAACCTGACAAAAAGAAAGAGAGTCGCCTGGGCGACTCCTATTGTTAACCTTTTTAACTTTCTTATTTGTAGTTCTGATTATAATAATCTCTTCCAGCCGTGATTGCCCGATGATTAAGACCGATCAAATGCGCTTTCTTCTCTCCAAATAATTTTTCTAGCAATCTAATCATTAATTGGTCATCAAATAGTTGTGTTTTCGCAAGATATGCTCCTAACATAACCATATTTGCTACCTTGAAATTGCCGAGTTTACCTGCTATTTCATTGACTGGTATATAAAATGCTTCAATATCTGTTCGAGTGCTTTGCTGGTCTATTAATGATGAGTTTACAAATAATTTACCTTGTGGTTTTACTTTTTCTTCAAACTTTTCTAGCGATGGCTTATTCATAACAATTACCGTGTCCGCTTTGGAAATAACGGGAGAATTCACTTGGACTTCAGAAATAGTAACCGAACAGTTAGCAGTACCACCTCTTGTTTCTGGTCCATAGGATGGATACCATAAGGTATTAAATCCTCTCTCATTTGCTGCATATGCCAATAATTGACCCATCAGCATAACTCCTTGACCACCAAAGCCCGCGCATATAATTTTTTCAGAAATCATTGCCCTTCCTCCTTAGTATCATCTCTAAACACCCCTAGTGGATAATAAGGTATCATATTCTCTTCTACCCATTTTAGCGCTTGACTAGGTGTCATCCCCCAATTGACAGGGCAAGTAGAGATAAATTCAATCAAAGAAAATCCTTTTTGGTCAATTTGTGTTTGAAATGCTCGCTTTACTGCTTGTTTTGCTTTCCTAACATGAGCAGGATTATGAACTGATACTCTCTCAATATACGCTGCTCCGGGGATTGTTGCTAGCAATTCCGACATTCTAATCGGCAAACCAGCTTGCTCTTTCGTCCGACCAAATGGTGATGTTGATGTTTTTTGGCCAATTAATGTTGTTGGAGCCATCTGTCCGCCAGTCATTCCATAGATTGCATTATTAACAAATATAACGGTTATTTTTTCTCCGCGATGAGCTGCATGAACAATTTCTGCGGTTCCGATGGATGCTAAATCGCCATCTCCCTGATAGGTAAAGATAAAGCGGTCAGGTAAGACACGTTTTAACCCTGTAGCAACTGCTGGTCCACGACCATGTGCAGCTTGAACCATATCACAATTGAAGTTATTATAATTGATTACCGCACATCCTACTGGGGATATTCCTATTGTTTTATCCGTTAAATTGAGTTCTTCTAATACTTCTGCAACAAGGCGATGAATAATGCCATGAGTACAGCCCGCACAATACGAAAATTCATTATCGGTTAAAGCTTTCGTTCTTTGGAAAATTACCTTATTCATTAGCTAATTCCTCCCGCATTTTGATAACAGCATTTATAATTTCTTCTGTTTCGGGAAGCATTCCGCCACTTCGTCCAAAGAACGAAATCGGTAGGCGCCCTTTATTTGCAATCTTAACATCATCAAGCATCTGACCCATTGATAATTCACATGTTAATAATCCTTTTACTGTTGAAGAAAAATTATCAAAAGCTTTTTCTGGATACGGCCAAATGGTAATTGGGCGAAGCAAGCCGACTTTAATTCCTTGTTCGCGAAGTTCTTCCATTGCACTACGGCAAATACGTGCCATTGTCCCATAAGCTATCATTATTATCTCTGCATCTTCCCCATTAATCATCTCATATCGTTGTTCATTTTCTTTCATTTTTTGATATTTTTGATGTAAACGAATGCAATGCGCTTCTAATTCAGGAGTATTTAAATATAATGAGTTGACAATTCGCCGTTTTCTCTGTCCCATTGTAGCATTCGTTGCCCAATTGTTTTCTGGAATTTGATGTTTTTTGATTTCTTTATCGACATCGACTGGTTCCATCATTTGACCGATTAAACCATCAACAGCAATCATCACAGGATTACGATATACCTCTGACAAATCAAAGGCTTCTTTAATAATATCTACCGTTTCTTGAAGCGATTCTGGAGCAAAGGCTAAACAGTAATAGTCTCCATTGCCACCCCCACGAGTTACTTGTTTATAGTCTGCTTGTGAAGGCTGTATCCCTCCCAGCCCAGGTCCACCGCGCATAACATTGATAATAACTCCCGGCAATTCAGAACCAGCCATATAGCTAATTCCTTCTTGTTTTAAAGCAATCCCTGGTGAAGATGAGGATGTCATCACTCGAACACCAGCTGCACTAGCACCATAAACCATATTAATCGCGGCAATTTCTGATTCCGCTTGTAAGAAAACTCCACCATAGTCTCTCATATACCGAGACAAATATTCAGGGAGTTCACTTTGTGGTGTGATCGGGTAGCCGAAAAACGCTTTGCATCCACCTTTTAGTGCCGCTAAAGCCATAGCCTCATTCCCTTTCATCATTAATTTTGCCATTTGTATATTCCCCCAATAAAAATATTTTTTATATTTAGTATTTAAATTATACTTTTGAAAAAGATAGTATTACTCCAATCGATAAACAGTAATGACAACATCAGGACACATCATCGCACAATTCGCACAACCAATACATTTTTCTGGTGTATGAATGCGCATCGGTTGATATCCCTTTGCATTTAATGAATTCTTATCTAATTCCAACAAGCCAAGTGGACATGCAGCTATGCATAAGCCACAACCTTTACAGCGTTCTATTGCTACTTCGATTTTACCCTTCGCCATATCAATCTCCTTAAAGCCATTTTTCACGTAGTAGTATCTTCAGGGGAAATTTTTCCCCTAAGATATCAGAAGGTAATTGTTGTAATAAAGACTTTATCCCTGTAGTATAAACCACTTGAATATGGGTTAGTGCAACAACTTCCTTGATTAATTGATTTGAATAAATCATATTTTCAACTGTAGTATTTTTTAAATAATTACTGTTATTGATGAGCCCTGTAATTCTAAGCTTAGATTCGTTTGTTAGCTTATTAATCATCTTGATGATTTTTTCAACACTATTTGTTTCAGGACGAAATACATTAATTACCATCCACATTTCGTATAAAGTATCAACAATATCACTTTCATATTGCTTCAGTACTTTGATTCCATTCTCATCTCCCCCACAATCAAGGATAACCAATTTATCGCGTTTAAAAATCTTACCTTGAATCGCTGGAGATAAATAGGGCATGTCTAGTCCTTTTGTTGAAGAGTAGGTATCAGAAATCACTTCGATTTGTTCTTTGTTTAATATTTCTCTGATTTCTCGAGAACGAAAATACGTATTGACAATATCTAAATCTGCAAGGCAAACTGGATATTCTTTCACTAATTTCTGTGCTAAATTGACAGAGAATTCCGATTTCCCGCTACCACTATGACCAACAACAATAATAAGAGGAGCTTTCATTATCGTTTTATATAATTACTCCTAATATTACGAATGGTACGAATTCTCTCTTCTGCTAAATAATTTGCAGCTTGACCAGGAGTAATCTGTTTTTCTTTCGAAATTTTAAAGATATCTAAAACCTTATCATAGATTTTTTCAACTTTTTTAGTCGCTTCTTGAGAATCATAACCAATAATTTCTTGGTAAACATTAATAACTCCACCAGCATTTACAACATAATCAGGAGCATATAATATTCCTTTGTTTTGTAAAACAACTCCATGGCGCTCTTCTTTTAAAACATTATTAGCTGACCCACAAATAATTTTAAATTTAAATTGAGGAATTGTCTCATCATTAATGATCGCTCCCATTGCACATGGCGCAAAGATATCATAAGAACCCTTAAAAATCTCTTTGAACGGAACAACGGTAACTGGAAACTCACGAGTAACACGGTCTATTTTTTCTTGTTTGATATCGGAAATAAATACTTTAGCCCCATCTTGAACCAATAACTTAACTAGGTTATAACCAACTTGACCTACTCCTTGAACAAGAACCTTTTTATCTTTTAATTCATTGGAACCATACGTTTCCAAACAAGAAGCTCTCATTCCCCAATAAACACCTAAAGCTGTGAAGGGAGAGGGATCTCCTGATGTTTTTTCCAAACCAGTAATATGACTCGTTTCCATAGCAATATAGTCCATATCATTTGTATTGGTATTGACATCCTCTGCAGTAATGTAACGCCCATTTAATGATTGAACATATCGACCAAAAGCACGCCAATAGGCTTCAGTTTTTACTTTATCCGGATCTCCAATTAGGACCGTTTTACCACCACCAAGATTAAGACCTGCAACCGCATTCTTATAGGTCATCCCTCTGGCTAGCCTTAAAACATCTTCTACCGCTTCCTCTTCCGAAGCATAGTTCCATAATCTTGTTCCACCAAGAGCAGGACCAAGTGTCGTATCATGAATGCAAGTAATACCCTTCAATCCTGTTTCCTTATCATAAAAATAAACCAATTGTTCATAGCCATATTTAGCCATATAATCAAACTTATTCAAAATATTCCTCCTCCATTTTCTCTTTATTTTAACATATTTCAATGTAATAGTAAACGCTTTCATAATATTTCTGAAAAAAACTGATTAAATCCTTAGTCAGCAATAAATTCTCGAACAACTTCTTCTTTTTTTAAGACTCGTAATACTCCTTGAGCAAGAGCAAGCATTTCGTTTTCCCCTGGATAAACAAGCAGTGGAGCAATAAAGGTAACTCTTTCTTTAACTTCTTTAACCAAATAATCACTGTATGCTAAACCACCGGTTAAAACGATGTAATCAACATTTCCTTTAAAGACTGTTGCACAGCCTCCTATTTCTTTTGCTAATTGGTATATCATCGCATCGAATATTAATTTAGCGTAGGCATCTTTTTGTTCAATGCGTTTTAAAATTTCCCTCGCATCATTGGTATGAAGATAGGAAACAACTCCCCCTTTTCCATAATTTTTTTGTGTGATTTCCTCTAGTGTATACTTACCAGAAAAACACATTTTATAGAAAGGTCCCATAGGTACACAACCGCTTCTTTCAATTGACATTGGCCCATCTCCATCAAGACCATTATTAACATCGATAACCCGCCCTTTTTGATGACAAGCAACACTAATTCCGCTACCTAAATGAGCAATGATAAGATTTAATTGTTCGTACTTAGTTTGATGGTCAAAGGCAACCCTTCTTCCAATTGCTTTATGGTTCAAAGCATGAAAAATTGAGGTTCGTTCTATTTCTGCCATTCCTGATATTCGGGCAACATCTTCTAATTCATCAACAGAAACCGGGTCGACAATATACGAGGGAATTCCTTGTTGATTTCCTAAATCAAAGGCAATAATGGCACAAAGATTTGATGCATGTTCCCCACGTTTTGTATTAATTAAAGCATCAACCATACTTTGATTAATCCTATATGTACCACTGATAAGCGGTTTCAACAATCCTCCACGAGCAGCAATAGCAGAAAGTGAGTTTAATTCAATATTTCCATTTTTTAGCGCGGAAAGAATTAATTCTTGACGATATTCTTTTTGACTAACAATCGAAGGAAATGATGTTAACTCCTTTATACTATGTTCTATTTTACTTTCCCATATTAATTGTTCGTTTTCAAAAACAGCAGCTTTTGTTGATGTTGAACCGAGATTAATTACTAAAATTCTGTAGTTCATCGTTAATCTCCTACTATTAATTATTGTTTAGACATCTCACTGCAAGAGCAATGGAACTCAATTTAGATTCGTGAGAATCTGCTCTTGATGTTAAAACAATTGGGGCTTTTGCACCCATTACAATACCAGCACTTTTGATTCCTTCACACCCAAACATCCATCCTTTATATAAGGCATTTCCTACTTCAATGTAAGGTACGATTAAAATATCGGCATTCCCTGCAACAGGACTACTGATATTCTTTGTTTTCGCTGCTTCTACACTTAAGGCACCATCTACAGCAAGTGGTCCATATAATTCACAGTCTGTTATTTCGCCCTTTTCCCACATCTCCTGAAGTTCTTTTGCTTTCAATGTTGATGGCATTTTCTCATTTACTTTTTCTATAGCGCTAATAATTGCTACTTTAGGATTGATAATTCCTATTTTTTTTGCTAGTGAGACTGCATTCGTAATAATTGCTTTCATCTGTGGGATAGTTGGATCAATAATCATCGCCGCATCACTTAATAAGATTAATCGTTTTAAACGCGGAAGTTCACAAACCATGACATGACTAATTATCTGGTTTGTTCTAATCCCATATTCCTTATTTAAAACCTCTTTCATGATTATTCCAGTGTCAACCAGCCCCTTCATCAGAATATCTGCTTCACCTTCATTAATTGCTCGAACTGCCAATTGACAAGCTAACACTGGTTCTTTAGCTTCAATCATGACAAACTCTTTTGGAATTTCTCTACCCATTTCTTTCGTTAATTGCTTTATTCTAGTGATATCACCAAATAAATGAAAAGTGCAAAACCCAAGTTCATACGCTTCAAAAATAGCATTCAGCACTTCTTCATCTTCAGGACAAGCTACTGCAACTTTAGTATGCAAAAGTTTTCTTTTGTTACTAAGCAGTTCTTTTAACGACTTCATAATTACCTCCTTCGTTAAAGTTAATCCCAACTATATTATACAATATTTTTCCCTTAAAAAAAAGGTTTAATCGACATTTCTATTGAATTAAATCCGGTGTTTGACGATGAGTCTAGTATCTCTTTTTACCCATCACTCTTTCAAAAACTTGTAGAATTCTATTTTAAAATACACTACCTTTTGCATAATAATGCTCATTTTTATCCAAGCGAGTTATTAATTCTTTTTTATGAAGTAATCTTGAAATTTCGTTTTATATAAACATCTTCCAATGTGTATGTTTCAATATTTTTTTCTCACATTTTCAAACAAATAAAAAGGTTTAACTTTTGGTAGTTGAATAATCTCTTAAAAAATAGGTCTTCTTCCTTTCCTGATAAGGTTCAATCATTTGAAAAGAAAAAAATCTTTGTTCACAAAACCTTTTCTTTTTAATCATGATATGTTAAAATAAATTAAAAGAAAAAAAACGTTGTGTTTTTAAAGAAATTTAATAAAACTACGATGCTGATAAATACCTATATTTAAATCCTCAGCACACCAGTGAAAATTAAAAACTCTAAAGAGAATGGAGAAAGTATGGAATATGATGTTTTAATATCTGTAATATTATATATTTGCAGTTGCTTTTATTTATTTTTAGGTATATATGCGATAATTTCCAATATAAAAACTCGTACTAATAGACTGTTTTTATGTTTGGCACTCTCGATGGCGACATGGTCATTTACCTATTCCATTGCAACCTCAGCACCTACAGCGGAAGCAAGTGCTTTTTGGCGATCTATCTCCGTTTTCGGTGGAGGAATTTTTTATAGCTTTTTACTCCACTTTGCGCTGATACTGACAGGAATTCAAAATCGCTTAAAAAATAAGCGAATGATTATCTCTCTAATTTATTTACCTGCTGTGATAAACATAATTTTATTTGGTCCTCTTGGCTTTTTTGTCGAGGAAGTATATCAGATGGTACCGAGCAAATTCGGTTGGATAAACATGGCGCCAATGAATTTTGGAAGAATTTGGCTTATTTCCTACTACCTTATTTATTCAATCATTTCGATTATATTACTTATCCGCTGGCAAAGGAAAATTGAACCTCGGACTATTTTGAAACAGCAAGCAACTTATTTTCTAATATCAGTACTGATTTCATTTTTTATTGGATTCGGCGCCGATATTCTACCTGACATTCTCGGGATAGAAGGTTTCCCGAAAATTGCCACTATATTTTTGACAATCCCTGCCATATTGTTATTTTTCTCATTGAAAAAATTTGGGTTGCTTTTCGAAAAAAGCAAAACTATAATCCTATTCCCAAAATCTGATGATGATTTAAATAAAGATAGATCACGTTTGTTTCAAGCGAGTGCAATCCTATTTATGATCGGTTCTGTAGCAGCTTTTTTAATAGGATATTTTGGTTTGAAAAAAACATTAGAATCTCAACTTTCATTCTCAGCAATTATTTTTTTAATTGGATTGTTTTTTGTATTTTTGCCACAGATAACGAAAAATCATTCTCTTCAGAATGCCCTCTTCTTGGTAATCGCTTCTATCGGCACAATGTTTTTGATGATAATCAACGCTAATACAGCAGCACTTACAATATGGTCAACCTATATCATCACTCTTTTGGTTACCGTTATTCTTGGAAGTAAAATTCACGCTCTTATCTTTACCCTATTTTGTGTAACGATTCAAATCTTTTTTTGGATAACTATACCAGAAGTTAAGGTCGTTATTGATAAAAATGTGTATATAACTAGAATTTTGATTACTATTTTTTCTTATTTTTCTGTGAGATATCTAATAAATGAATATGCTTCAAAGCTACGTGGATATCAAAGATTTGCCAAAGAACAAGAATCGCTCGAAAGAATTTCAACAAACTTTATTTCGGTTAATAGTGAAAATTCCAAAGAGAAAATCGATGAAATGTTTAAAATATCTGCTGAAGTACTCGATTTTAATCAAGGATATTTGGTTGAATTCAGCGAAGATTACGAAGATACTATAATTTTAAATACGTATATAAGAGATGAAGCTACTGAAGCACTTCCTTTTTCTCCAGGTATGGTGATTAAAACCGCAGACTTTCCTATAGCGAAAACTTTGATTGATAAAAAACATTCCCTAGAATGCATGGATATCACAAGTATCCCCGTTGATGAAGACAAAGGGGAAAGAAATTTCTTCACATCAAGAGGAATACTCTCTTATTATGCTTTACCAATAATAATCGAGAACGAAATAAGAGGAATGCTTGTCGCTGAAGATTACAGAAAGTCAGATTTATTTATTAGAGAGAAGCAAAAAAACTATTTGGGAGTAATTGTAAATATATTAACTGATACAAAGAAAAAGAACTTGTACGAAAAAAAGCTATATGATTATGCTTATTTTGATGAAATGACAAAGTTAGCTAATAGAAATATGCTGATAAGAAAACTAAAGCAAAGCATACATGATAAAAAAGAGTCAGGAAAAATCGCCGTTTTGTATGTTGAAATTGAGAATCTAAGGATGATCAACGATGCCTTCGGCCACATAGTAGGAGATAAGATAGTAATTGAATCAGCATCAATTCTCAAAAGCCAGTTGAAGGAATGCTGTTATATCTCAAGAGTAGAAAACGGAGCATTTGTTGTCGTTATGCCTATGGTGGAAACAATTAAACAAATACAAGATTACATAGAAAAAATAACAGAATCCTTTTCTATTCCTATTTTACCAGCCGAAGGAAAAGGAACACTATTTGTTACCATCTCTATCGGTGTTTCTATGTATCCTGATGATGGAAAAGATGCGGACACTCTTTTACAGAATGCGGATCTAGCAGGATATGAAGCCAAGCACTCTAATAGTAAGGTTGTTTTCTGTTCCGACCAATTAAAAAATCGTATTAGGGAAAACACTTTACTCACGAATAAGCTCTTCAACGCAATGCAAAACAAAGAATTTTCCTTAGAGTTTCAACCTCAAATTAATAGTAAAACAGAAAAAACAGCTGGTGTTGAAGCCTTGCTCAGATGGAATTATGAAGACAAAAAAAGAATACCACCTGATATATTTATCCCTATCCTTGAACAAACAGGATTAATCCATGATGTGGGGCTTTGGGTACTAGAACAAGCACTCCAAGAGCATAACAGGCTTGTTGCAAAGGGCTTTCCTCCTCTTCGCTTTTCTGTAAACTTATCGATTATTCAATTCCGAGAAGACAACTTTGTTCCTGAAATTATAAAAATAATAAAGGAAAGTAAGGTAAATCCGAAATATATTGAGCTAGAAATTACTGAAAGTTTCTTATCTATTAACTTCGCAGACACCATTGCAAAACTATCCAAATTAAAAGAATTTGGCGTAAGCATTGCCATAGATGATTTCGGCAAGGGATATTCATCATTACAACGCTTGGATCTAGTACCTTTTGACAGAATAAAAATAGACAAAAGCATTGTAGACGATATCACTTTAAAAACGAAAAAAATAGTTATTGTGAAAACAATAGTTTCACTAGCCAAATCTCTTATGGCAGGTATTACCGCAGAAGGCGTAGAAACAAAGGAACAACTTGATTTTCTGAAAAACATAGATCGTGATGAAATACAAGGATATTATTATTCAAAACCTTTGCCTATAGAAGTGCTAGAAGAATTCCTTAAAAAGGAAAATGCATAATCTTTTCATTAAAATTTTTATATACCTCCTAAAATAAAGGTTTGTGTTAATCTCATTCAAATGAGAAACATAGACCTTTTTTCTTGCAACTATTACTAGAAAACTACCAATGTATTGCAATAATACTAATATTCTTATTATAAATTTCAATTATTATTCCGCTCGATATGACCTCTCTTATAATCAATTGTTTATAGTAAGATACCTAATAATTAAAAAAGGTTGACAAAACACAAATTACATTTGTTTTTTATCAAACCTATATTTCTTATCTATGTAATTTCATTATTTTAATACTTTTGGTACCCTACCTAAAAGTCGTTCATTGGACTTTCAACATTTTGTGGCTCAAATAGTCCGTTATCCACAAAACTAACTACACAATTTCTTCCCGATTTTTTTGCCTTATATAAAGCTTGATCCGCATTGTCAATAAAATGTTGTATATTCTGTTTATCATTTGGTACGCCAGAATAAATACCCACACTGACAGTGCATTTAAACTCGTGATTTTCTTCAAACACTAAATTTTGTATTATTTCACGGATTCTGTTTCCTATTATTACCGCTTGCTCAGTATTTGTTTCGTGTGCAAGAATTAAAAATTCCTCTCCTCCAAATCGGCAACATAAATCTAAAGGTCTTACATTTTCAGATAATACCTTTGCAATAGTTTTCAACACTTCATCGCCAAACAAATGACCATAATTATCATTTACCTTCTTGAAAAAATCAATATCAATAAAGAGAAAAGATAGCGATTTCTGTTCTCCTGAAGCCCTTTGATAATATGCTTCAGCCTTACTCATAAAATATCTTCGATTATTGATTTGAGTTAACGGATCTAAGTTACTGCTTCTCCTCAACATTTCATATGAACGCTCATACATTATAAGTAAAAACCCTATTCCATTTACAAACATGAGTAGAATTAATAAAATGAATGTTCCACTTTGAAGAATATTATTAGTAAATAAACTTACATCTTCTTTAAATAGTGAATCAAATGCTCTTAACAAAAGTAACAAAAGAAAAACTAAACTAGTCAATCCAATAAACTTTTGGAACCTACTACTCTGATTGTCTATTACGCTTAATAAATTAGGAATCACAAAAATACAAAAAACACTTAAAGAGGCAATGGCAATTCTGACATTTCCAGTGCCAAGTAAAATTTCAACAATCAAAAATGAGATAATAGATAATGCTAACAAAAAGCTTTGTAATCTGAACCATATCATTTTTGTGTTTTTATTCATTTTCAGAATAACTAATGAATCTAGATAAAAACTAATGAACAGTAGTATATTACCAAAGTAAACTGAAAATATGTCACTGATATCTCCACGCAAAAACAAAAAAAACCAGGCTATCGCTTGCAATATCTTAGCAATTCCAAATCTCCGTATCAGAATCTTTTCATTATTTAATTCATGATAGACATGATATCTCAATATTAAAAAAGCCAATGCCAAATTTCCCCACATTAAAACTCCTATCATAGTTTTTATATCTAGGTTAATTAAGACTTCAAAAACTTTCAAAAATTCGTTATCCATATTATCTTCTCACTTTTTATATAATTTTTATTAATTCCAGATAAGAAAGTCAATATTGTTTTCTTGCCTTCTTTTTCTATTTAATCAAGCCATGGGGTTGTTGCCATTTCATCATCTTTAATACACTTATACTTCTCTGGTAAAATTTGCTGCATCCTCTACATTCATTTACAACTAAGAGTGACTTTTTTTATTAATCAGCTTGTTTAAGATAATAGATAAAAAACCAAATAATGCAGTTAATAAATATATTGCAATAAAGATTAATATCGCATATCCAAAATTAATATCGGATACTTCAAATAGTTGATAAACAAAATTACCGCTAATCAAACCATAAATATAATCAAATATAAAATATAGGCATACAAAATATGGTGCGATTAGTATTTTCTTCAACATCATATTATCGTTTTCCTCATATAAAAATAGGTATGCTACGATATATAAAACAGGATTTATACTATGAAGAAAGAAAAATGCTCCTCTAAAATTAAGTTGATATAGTCCTAATGCTCCAACTAGACAAAGAATAGCCAAAACCCACATTGCACTTATGAAGCCAATGTATATAAAATTAGGTATCTGCTTATTTTTTAAATTTAATATTCCGTCAATAATAATTACAATACCACAGATTAAATTCGAAAGGCATGTAAATTCTATAAAGTATTCTGGCTCTGGTATATAGCCTATTAGTACTGTTGAAATCATGATTATACCAATTGAAAGTTTGATAATAAATTTATATAAGTTTTTCATGTAACTCCCTCAATAACTTCGTAAACTATATCACAGCAGTCCTAGTATAAAAATACTCTACTAATCTATTAAACTTATGGTAATCAAGTATCAATCTAAACCTTTTTCTAAGAAAATAATCAAAACATCCCATGTTTTGAAAATGGTCTTTTCCTTGCGCTCGGAAAACAACTAGTGTAAGTGTTGTTGAATTTCATCATCAATCACAAATCTTGGATTGATTTCTACCGTTTTGTTTTGCATAATACAGATTTTTATCTGCTCTTGCTATAGCTGTCTTGATTGTATCCGTTTTTGTTACTAGTGTCCCACCTATAGAAATCGTAACTTGAATAGTTTTTTCTTCATCAAATTGATAGCCAGAAGCAGCAACCAACAGTCGCAATCTCTCAGCTATCTTCATTAAGTCATCGTTGTTTAACACATCAACGATAGCAATGAATTCTTCTCCACCCCAGCGACTCACCAAATCCGTTTTCGCAACATTCGATGAAAGGGTGTAGGCTACAATTTTTAAGATTTCGTCTCCCACTAAGTGCCCATAGGTATCATTGACATTTTTGAAGTGGTCGATATCCATCATCAAAATACCAAATGTATTAGAAAACAATTTTGCTTCTTCTAATCTCTTGGTTATTTGAAAATCAAAGAAATGCCTATTTGCTACCTGTGTTAATGGATCAATTCTAAGTTTATCTTTTAACTCTATGTTTTCGTGATAAATCTGCTTTTGAAATCGCTCATCCGTAAATACTTCAATGGCTGCTACTATCTTTTGTTCTGAATCATAAATCGGTATTGTTTTGACCATGACTGGTATGCGATACCCATCTTTATGTTTTAGAAACACGCGTGCTTCTCTGATAAGACCATCTTGCAAGGTTTTATGAAGGGGACATCCATCAAGACATAACTGTTTTCCGCTATCATCTACGTGCTGTAAGATGTTGTTATGGCAAAAGCTGTTGGTAATTTCTGCTTGAGAATATCCGGTGATGCGTTCGCTGCCTTCATTCCAAAAAATGATTTTTCTTTTTTGATCTACTACGTATACCCCTTCGTAAAGATAAGGAATAATATTATCGTCGTATTTTATATCCATAAATCATCCTCCTAATTCCCGGTTTAAATCATTCATTACTTATAACTTCGTTAATAAATACATCGACTAATTTCGCATCAAACTGTGTGCCCGCACAATGTTTTAGTTCGTTAATCGCAAACTCTTTACTAAGCGCTTTTCTGTAAGGTCTATCTGCTGTCATTGCTTCATAGGCATCGCAAATACCAATAATACGGGAAAAGAGTGGTATTTCCTCTCCCTTTAACCCTTGTGGATAACCCTTACCATCAATTCGTTCATGATGTGTTAGTGCATATTCTGCAAGTTTTGAATATTTATCGGCTGAACGTAAAATTTGGTATCCATTGGTTGTGTGTGCCTTCATAATCTCCCATTCATCTTCGGTAAGTTTACCTGGTTTCTTTAATATATGGTCAGGTATTGTTATTTTACCGATATCATGCATACGACCAGCAAATTCCAATTCCAATTTCTCATTATCGGAAAGATTTAATTTTTCACCCATCAAAGCACAATAATAACTGACAGAATCGGAGTGTTCTCTCTCTTCATCATATTTTTCTTTTAATGAATTGAATATTGCATTGATGGTTTGATTTCTTGAACTTTGGCTTTGAAGGACTTTATTTGAATACATGTTGTTTTCCGCTTCAGTAATCACATCACCAATATCCATGGATTTTTCCGTTTTTACTGCAGATCCTAACGAAAGTGAAAGTTGAATCTCCCTAATTTTAATTTGGGATATCTTTACCATCAAATCATTTCGCTTTTGTTTATATGCATCAATAGTGGTTTTTGGTGATAAGATTAAAAACTCATCCCCACCAGCTCGCGAAATAATTGCTGGTACTAGGAAACACTCTACAAGTAGATTTGCAACTTGTTTGATGGTCTGATCACCTACATGATTACCATAAGTATCGTTAATCAACTTCAATCCATCAATATCCACCATAACAATCAACAATGGATAATTTTCCGGTTTATCCAATTCTTTAAGCTTTTCATCAAAATAACGCCTATTTGGTAACCCAGTTAAAAAATCATGTTTACTTGCATAAATCACTTTTTCTTCGTTTTGTTTTTGATCCGTATTATCCATTAAGAAGCCTTCGACAAACCATTCTCCATTTCGACTAAATGCCTTCCCCTTTTCCCAAATCCAAGCTGTTGTGCCATCTTTCTTAAGGATTTCATACTCGACATTATTTGTTCGGTCGTGTTCTTTTGATTTCAGCCAGCTTTTCATCAAGTGATCCTTGTACTTAGGAAGGACTAAATCATTAAATGATAACTTTTTATTGTTTATAAGGTCATCAGGTTTATATCCAGTTAGTTTTTCACAATGCTCAGACATAGAAAGCATTGTCCAATCATTATCGAACTTGCATTGATAGTAAACTCCTGGCAGGTTATCGATAATCCTACTTTTTTCAATTTCTTTCTCGACAAGTATTTTTTCTTGAAATTTTCTATCGGTAATATCTTCAGCAATAACAATGAACTTATCTCCTATGTAGGGATAGGAAACTACTCTAAAATATTTTTTCAACAATTTTGAATATTTCTCAATAACTACGGTTTCTTTTTTTAACACCAATGGAGCGTAGTTTTCAATCCATGAAGAATCAATTCCTGGCATAACCTCTGTTGCTCGTTTACCAATTATGTCTTCTCTTCTAAGCCCTGTCATAACTTGATAAGTATCATTAATGTCGAGAAAACGAAAATCAATCGGTTTTCCCTTTTCATCCCAAACCATTTCTTTTAAACTGAAGCCAAGCGGCATCTCATGTATCAATTTACTCCATTGCATTTCCATGAGAATGCTTTCTTCTTCAACTTTTTTTATCTCAGTTATGTCTTTCAATTCAGCAACTAATACTTGTTTACCTTTATAAGGAATGTTTTTAGTTTCAATTCTTAATGGGTAAATATCACCATTTTTTCTTATTCCTTGAGTCTCATATGGCAAGTCATAACCTGATTTGACTTGACTTGTCACAAAATCTCTTTGTTCGGGTGCGATTAATAAAAGACCGCTCATACCGATTAACTCTTTACAAATATATCCAGTGATATTGGATAACTCTTTATTACAATATAAGATTTTGCCTTGATCATGAATAACAATAGCTCCAAAAGATATATCGTGTAAAGCTTTAAATCGTTCATTCTCTTTAATGTTCTTGTTTTTTTGACGGATAACAATTAAACCTAATGTGGTAGTGATAACGACTATCATCAATAAAGCAAAGACAGCCATTGTCAAGTTATTCTGACGTTTTTGCAATAATATGTTTTCTGTCTGGTCAATAACAATTGAAAAAAGATAAGTTTCTCCATTGATATCAATAGGATATGAATAAACATGCACAATTTTAATTTCCCCATTAGCCAGAAGATGTTGAAAAATGAAGAATTCTCGTTCTTCATTTAGTGCCAAAAGCCTTTCAGCAGCTACTTCCTCAGGGGATAATGTATTGATATTGTTGATATTCATATTGATTAAGGTTTCTAATGAATATCCATAAAATTTTGCAGCAGCTGGATTGGCGTAGTAAATATCACCTGTTATAGGGTGGATGATGAGCATAACACTCTGGTGGTTATCAAACAACTCCTTGAAATCAATATCCTCTGCCGCATTAACAGTCAATGATGTAGCAAACATTGTTACCAACAAAACGAACAAACTAAGGACTTTTTTCATGGTTTACCTTCTTTCGGTTGTTTATACATAACAACAGTAAAAAATAGTTTTCTTCTCAATACTCTTCACTAAAAATCACTCTTTGGATTTCCTAAATTTTGCAATTCATTTTGATCAATATGTACAATTTCTATAATTCAACAATCTATTGATACTTGATTATATCATAAATTGTTATAAACTTTATACTTTTTTTTATTTTTTTTGGTTTTCATGTTTTAATAATAGCATAAAAAGAAAAAGAATAGTGATTACTCACAATTTCCTATATTTTGCGGTTTGTAATAAGCATTATACACAAAAGCAAAATCAACAATTATATCGGTTTACATTATCACCCCTAGAAATTCAAATTGTTTTAACTGACTATGAAATAATGTAAATAGACCCTTATCAATAAAAAACCTTGATTATTATCTCTAATATCAAGGTTAATTATTGACAAATTAAGTTGGTAGTTTTTTTATAAAGGATAGAAAATATGAAAGGGCAACAATCCTTCAGTTTGAAACTACCATCAATCTCAATATTTCATACAAACAAGAGATTTCCCCTTATTTTTTTATATTGATTAGCTTAATGTTAAGAATAACGCTGTCATAATGACTATATCTTGAAGAAAGTGAATTAACCAAGCCCAGAAAAAGCCTTTTGTTTCGTGGATGCTTTTTGATAAAAGCCAGCCAAGAAACCCAGCTAATAATACTCCAGGTATGCCCGAAGGATATCCAAAGTAGTGACCAATCCCAAAGATTAAAGCTGATAGTGCTTGTGAGATATAACGGTTCAAATTATGGTATTCGACGATACTTGCAAAGGTATGGCGAAAAGTTATCTCTTCAACAAAACTATTTATTAAAGCGAGTAAGACAACTATTAAAAAGTTGCCAATTGTAAAAGGTTGAATAGTACCTTTTTTATAAATTTGGAAGTAGATGACTATCGCAGTAACCAAGGTAATTATAATTGTTATTATAAATCCATTTACTTTCCAATTTTCTTTCTTTTCTTTTTTTAAGAATCCAATCCATGGTTCTGGATTGATTTCTCCATCAATTTTATTTAAGGCTAATAACTTAACTGATTGAAACTTAGTTAGAAGCCCCATAATTAAGATAATGACTAGACTTAAAACTAGTGTTGAAATTTGATAAGCAAGGGTTTTATTTAAATAACCAGTTGCTAGAAAATCAAATTTAAGCACTGGATAAACCGGTAAGGTAAAGAGTGCTGTAACCATTAGCCCGACTACAATTAGGGTAATTGTAAAATTAATAATGATTTTTTTCATAATATTTCCTCTATTTTTTTGATTGTATTTTTTAACCATTTAATGGTGAGATCATTTTGGACGATTCCATAATCTAAAACGAGATCAAATGAAAGATTCTTTTTGATACTTGGAATCGATTCCTGCATGATAAAATAAATTTCTTGTTGTTCTTCTAACTCTTGTAGAAGGTTTTTTAAATCAATCAACAGTGCTGGATAATCTTGTTTATTACTAACAAATAACTTTAACAATAACTCATCACGGTATATTATTGTATATTGATGATTCGATAACCAACGTGATAATTCTTGTTGTCCTTTAGCAGTGATTTCAAAAACAATTTTATTTCTTGTCCCCGGTTCGGGTATTTTATTAATTAACTTATCCTGGGCCAATAAATTAAGCGTTCGATGAACGTTACTATAGGATTCGTTCCAAAAATATCCAATTGATTCTTTAGCAAATTTTGCAAGTTCATAACCCGACATCTTTTTAATATTTAATAATCCTAATAATGCATACTTAGTTGACACCTAATTACTCCTTTCTTTTATTCTTTATCCCATTATACACATATCTATTAGATATGTCAATGAATATGCTTTATTATTACTTTTTGAATTAATCCAAAAATATAACTAATCAAGTAAAAAGAAAATAATACATTTTTTCCTTCACACCACCAATGACATATGAATCTCTTAATGTTTCTAAAGAAAAGCACTCTTCATTATTCAAATCATCAAATGATAACCACAATCCACTTTAGAGTTGGTTCTATCGGAATAGTTACAGCTGATGATGTTCAATTTAATAGTTGCCCTGTAAAACGGGACGCATTTGAGGGAAAAATGAAAGATGTGCTAATCTAGACTGCTAAAATAGTTATCGCAGAGGAAATCAACAATAATTTAGATGGCGTTCATGCTGAATACAATAGTAATGTAATGGAGCTATCGAAGGATTAAATGCAATATTAGAAAAAATCAATATAAATGGAAATGGCTATTCAAACTTTTGGAGATTTAAAAATCGAGCTATCTATGCTATCAATAGAAATGTTCCAATATTAAATACACCGAAAAAGAAATAACAAATTGTGTAATCTGGCATGAAAAAAGGTCTATGATTATCTCACATGAAGTGAGCTACATAGACCTTATTTTTTCATTAGAATTTATTTTTCATTAGAATTTTTGACAGACCCCCTATTGTTCTAATATGTGTAAGATAAGTTGGGATAATACCATGTACCCTCTTAAGTTTCCTGGTGCACCCTCTAACCCTATATTTTCAAGTGCTCTCCTCTTGTGACACGTGACAGGCGTGACAGATGTGACACTTAGATATGATATGCCAATTCGATACAATAAAAAATATCAAAAACAAAGTGATATAACCAGTTGAAATATAGCTATTAGTAGTAATGCTAGCAAATATGACATTATTTCAATCTAATATAATATGTCGACTTTCCAATTCCTTCTTTTCTAATTTCACCCAAATCACACAATTCTTTTAAGCTTCTTTCAATACTTGTTGAACTTAATGATGGAGCGAGCTCTAAAATATCTCTCTTCGTAAATTTTCCTAGTTTAGCATTCACTGCCATTCTTACCACTTCAATACTGGGTTTCTTAACTGAAACTAATTCTACTCTTTCCTCAAAATCATTATATGCACTAACAATTGTGCTCAATATATATTTTATGAATGGAGTTGCATCATCTTCATTTTCATGCCATCCGATTTGAGAATCATATAATGCATCATAATATAAATCCTTATTCTTTGCTATTTTAGCTTCAAGTGATATATATTTACCTACAAAATAACCAGAACGATATAAAAGAAGTGTGGTTAACAATCTACTCATCCTTCCATTTCCATCAGTGAATGGATGTATACATAAAAAATCGTGAATGAATATAGGTATTAAGATAAGTGGATCTACTACTCCTTCACCAAGAATTCTATTATATTCATCACATAGTTCTTGCATAGCAATTGGAGTTTCAAATGGTGATAATGGTGTAAATAAAGTATATGCTTCTCCATTTTCATTAGTTGCACTAATATAATTTTGAACATTCTTATATTTTCCACCATATGATGTAGGCGTGTGAGATAATAAAACTTTATGTAATTGAAGAATAAAGTTTGGTGTAATTGGAATTGCATCAAAGTTCTCATGAACGATATTTAAGGCATCTCTATATCCTGCAATTTCTTGTTCATCTCTATTTCTTGGTGTAGTTTTTTCATTAACTAATTGTTCTAATCTTGTATTAGTTGTTCTAATACCTTCAATTTCATTAGATGATTCAGTACTTTGTATCTTAGCAATTATAACCAATTTTTCTAGTTCTTCAGGTTTTTGTTTTAAAAATAATTGTTGTTTACCTTTTTGCTCATGAATTTGAGTTAAATAATTAATAATTTTGATATCCCAAGTTTTATCTTTAAGAATTGAATAATTAAATTTCTTCACTTTTCTCACCATCCTTATTGTTTACACACCAATTATATCGTTTTTGGGGAGAAAAATCAATTATTTAGATTATATTTATTTAAATGAATTCTTTTTACACAACATTCTTTTTCTCCTCACTATGACACTTTTCACACCAAAATAGATATTTTTGATGAGCAACTATTATATTTAACAATTACACAACTTGACTTTAAGCCTCTTTAGAGTGATAGATAGACACGACTCTAAGGAGTTCTTTATTATGAGGCACAAACAAATTGAAGGTGAAATCAAATATAGATTTGCATCTCTTCTTCTAGATCAGTTATTTAAAGATAAGATTATCACAAAAGATGAATGGGTTTCTTTCAAGAAAAAACTCATCATGAAATACAATCCCATTATCAGCGTGGTGGAGGATATTGATAAAAAGGATAATTAAGAGATTACTCCTATAAAGAAAAATGCTGATAAAATAAATGTCAAAAAGAAAGTTACTGCATACGCACATGTATCTACTGAACAAGATAAACAACTTCATTCTTTACAGGTACAAAGAGATTATTATGATGAATATATTAAATTAAATCCTAATTTGGAACTTGTTAATATTTATTATGATGAAGGAACATCTGGTACTTCTTTAAAACGTAGAAAAGGATTCAATCAGATGATAGCTGATGCACTTGATGGAAAGATTGATGTAATACTAGTTAAGTCAGTATCTAGATTTGCAAGAAATACAATTGACACTCTTCAAACAACTATATATTTAAAACTTAAGGGTGTACCAATATTTTTTGAAAAAGAAAATATAGATAGTATGGATCATAAAAGCAAAGTCACTCCGCAATTTGGACAGTTTACTGTAACTGTGGATTTTTTTAATGTCATAAATTCCCCTTCAACCCCTTTGGTACAAACAACTTAGTCTTTATTGCTTAATTTAATATTGACTTATAACAGTTAACTCCTTTAACTATTTTTACAATCGGACAAAAAGCGAAATCTGGGTATCCCAGTTGTCGCAAGAAGTCGAAAAAGCAATTTGTTGCTTTTTCCTTATCCTACCTAAAATGTGCGACTATTTGCAACAATTACATTCATTATTTATAATTTTATTATTATTTATGTTCTTGGTAATACTTCGCTTGAACATCGTACATATTTTTATAAAATTGATTTTTTTCATATAAAACAGAATGAGAGTCAAAACCTAATATTTCACCATTATCCATTAATATTATCTCATTTGTTAATTTAACAACAGACAATCTATGTGTAATCATTATTGCAAACTTTTTACTAATTATATTACTAAATTGTTGATAAATTTCATTTTCGATAATTGGATCTAACGCTGCTGTTGGCTCATCTAATAAGTAAATAGGGGCGTCATGATATAAAGCACGAGCAATTGCTATTCTTTGAAATTCCCCACCAGAAGGTTCAAATCCGCTTTCATCGTATAACTTAAACACCGGAGTATCAAAACCATTAGGTAAAGATTGTATTTTTTTTAGAAGCATTACTTGATTGCAAACCTTATGCAGTTTATCATAATTAACATTATTATTTAAAACAATATTTTCTTTTATGGAAACAGTATATAATCTAGAGTCTTGAAATACAGGTGAAAATAATTTTTGATAAGCTTCATACTCAAATTCATTAATATTCACCCCATCTAGTAATATTTCGCCTTCAGTTGGTAAATATAGTCTCATCAATAATTTTATAAGAGTTGTCTTACCAGAGCCATTTGTACCAACTAAACAAATTTTTTCATCCAATTTCAATACTAAATTAATATTCTTTAGTACTAAAATATTACTTCCTGGATATTTAAAAGAAACATTTTTAAACTCTATTATCGATCGCTCACTAATAATAGGTATTTTGTGCCCCAATTCATATTGTTTTAATGGAATTGAAATTAATTTTTTATATTCTTCAATTTTTAAAGAATCTTTAGCAATATTTAAATAAGATTGAACAAAATTGCTAAATAAACTAGCAAATTGAATTGTTGCAGATAAATAAATAGTCATATTACCTATAGATAAATTACCTTCTAGCACTTGCCAAATTAAATATGCATATATAATACCTTGCTGTAGAAAATTAGTTAAAGAAAAATATAACTGAGCATTAAGAGCTTTTTTAACATTGTCTAATCGAATATTGTTTGCTTCTGCTCCTTTGTTAATAACTATATTAGTTAGATAATCCTTCATGTCAAACAATCTAACTTCTTTAGCATATATAAACATTTTAGGAATTGAACCTATTTGACTCAAAAATCTATTAAACTTAGTTAATTTTTTTTCATTTTCAAATTGAATATTATTATTTTTTTTAGTTATATATGCATTTACAAAAACGAGCACTATTACAACAAGAACAATTATAATATTTAAAGATGCTAATATAGTAAAAATAACAAGCAACGAAAGAAAGGCAGATAACATTTCACATGCTTTATCAATAAAACTTATAGAATTAGTAAAAGTAGCATTCACTCTATAAATCAAATCTTGTATATCAGGATTTTCAAATACTTCATAATCCATCATCATAATATGATAATCAAATTTCTTTCCGAATTTTAACAATGAATCCAGTTTTATTTTTTGTAAATATGTATTAATTATTTTTAAAAATAATTTATCAAAAATAGGGATGGTGATGATCATCAAAACATAAAATAATAAATTATTAATATTTTTATCTTGAACTAATTCATTAATAATTAAACCAGGAAAAACCAAAAATACAACTTTTGGAATCACGCTATAAAATGATAGTAAAATTTTAATGACAAAATAAATACGTCCTTTTTTCTCTTTACATATTATTTTTAACATATATATGTAATTTTTTATCACATTAATTAATCTTTGACTTTTACTTTTCAATTTTATCTCCTCTTTTTCGAAACTTTTTATTTTAACTCATATAATATTAACTTAATGCTGAAGAGAATTTGGCTACAGCTGTGCCAGACACTCCTTTTGAACATCCTTTTAGTATATTCAATATGGTGGAGTAGAGGGGAGTTGAACCCCTGTCCAAACTAAAATCCATCTTAACTTCTACATGCTTATCTTATTGTCTTAGTTTTATTCTCCAATGTGCAACAAGCAACCCACTAAAGAACTATCCTTTAGATCTCGGATTAATAGTCAAGGATTCCTATTACTCCAACACTTAGTATCTGAGCCCTATTTAGAATCCTAAGTGAAGATTCTAAATGGACGCCACTATTTTATATTAAGCAGCTAAAAGTAAATTTTGATTTCCGGTTATTTAATAAACCTCGCGTTTTAACGTTCGCTACAACGGCATGCAATTAATCTTTCACTTAGCCTGTCGAACCCATTACTACCCCATATGTTAACCTAATATCACATAAGCAATCTTAAAGATTGTTATTGCTAAACCAACATAAGCTAATATTACACCAACATTTCTAACTGGTTTAAGGTTTACCTTACATACTTTTGCTGAAGCAAAGAATGTCCCTAAAACAGAGATTATTTCTAAAAGAACAAAAAAGATAACAACACTACGATATGAAGCAATAGTTAAAGCGATTAAGACCGATATGATTCCCAATATGAATGTAATAATGGGGCTATCAATCAATGTGCTTTTTTTACTCTCTGGTAAATCAGGGTCTTCTTCAACAAGAATTCTTTCTTGTTTTTTAAACTCTTCTAAATTAAATCCGCAGTTTGCACATGTTTTGTCGGTTTCTTTAACTTCTTTCCCACAACTCTTGCATTTCATACTACCACCTAGATTTATCTACTTTTGCAATTTCCTTCTGGATATCTTTTTTCTTTAGGTCTTCTCGCTTGTCATATTGTTTTTTACCTTTACAAAGACCTATTTCAACTTTTGCTTTTCCTAAAACAATATAAACCGATAAAGGAATGATCGTTAACCCCTCAGTCGCAACTTTACTTGCCCATCTTTTGATTTCCATCTTATGAGCAAGTAAAACACGGTCTCGATCCTCTTTGTGGTTAAAAATATTGCCTTGGTCGTATTTCGCAATATTCATATTAAAGATAATTAATTGATTGTCCTTTACTTGACAATATGCATCTTGAATACTTACTTTGCTTTGCCTAATCGATTTAATTTCCGTTCCTGTTAAAGAAATACCGCATTCTAAAGTATCAAGAATAAAATATTCGTGGTTGGCTTTCTTATTTCGTGCGACGACGTTTCTTTCTTTCATACTTTCCACTCATTTCTTTGTTTCTATCTTTATTATATACTATTTTAAAATCGATTTCACTAGTTTTTTTATCTGCCTTGATTAGTTTTACTTGTACCCTATCACCAATACGATATTTTTTATTCGTTCTTTCACCAATTAAACTATGATTAGCTTGATTAAATATATAATAATCATCACTTAAATCCTTTAAGCGAATTAATCCCTCAGCAGTATTATCTAACAAGATAAACATGCCAAAAGCCGTGATTGTTGAAATGGTTCCTGTAAACACTTGACCAATGAAGTAACTCATATACTCTGCTTTCTTCATATCAAGAACAGCAAATTCACAATCAGCAGCACTTCTTTCCCGCTCGCTTGATTGTAATGCGATATCTGCTATTTTTTGAGTTAAAGAGACAAATTCACTTGCATCAATATCACCATTAAAGATATACTTACGCAATAAACGATGAACGATTAAATCGGGATACCTTCTGATTGGTGCAGTAAAATGGGTATAACACTCACTAGCTAACCCAAAATGGCCAATATTTTCTTCACTATAAACAGCTTTTGCCATCATTTTTAAAACAACTGCTTTTAAAAAAGCATCTTCATCTTCAATACTGTCTAAGAATTTTTGCAATTCTGCAACATGTGTTCCTCGCAATTGATAGCCCAGATAATTCGCTGTTACTTTTAAATCGCTTAGTTTTATCATATCTGGTTTATCATGAACCCGATAAATAAATGGTAAATCCAAATTATTGACTACTTCCGATACGGCTTCGTTAGCAACAATCATAAATTCTTCGATGATTCTTTCACTAATACCACGATCACGGATAACTAAGTCAATTGGCTTTCCTTCTTCATCAACAATAATTTTTCCTTCAGGAACATCAAAATCCAGTGCTCCTCTTTTCCTTCTCTTCGCTGTCAGAATCGCTGATAGTTCCTTCATTTTCACCAATGATGGATAAACAACTTTATAATCAGGAACTTCTTTTAATCCCTTTTCTAGTACTTTATTACAATCCGTATAGTTTAATCTTTTAGTGGTTTTAATTACACCAGGGAAAATGTCACTTGTTATGACCTTTCCTTCATGATTAATTTCCATCTCACATCCAATAACCAATTTATCCTGATTAGGATTTAAAGAACATAAATCATTGGATAGTCTAACCGGTAACATCGGAATAACACGATCGACTAAATATACACTCGTTCCTCGTTGATACGCTTCTTTATCAATAAAAGAATTCTCACGAACAAAATGGCTGACATCTGCAATATAAACACCTAATAGATAATGCCCATTATCTAGTTGTTCAATCCCAACTGCATCGTCTAAATCTTTTGCATCCAATCCATCGATTGTAAAGATTAATTTATCGCGCAAATCCCTTCTCTTTGTAATTTCATCCATCGTATCATCTTCTAAATGACTCGCTTGATAAAGTACATCCTCAGGAAATTGTAAACTCAATCCTCTTTGAATCGCAATTTGAGTAATATCAATTCCAATATCGCTTTTATTACCTACAACATCAATAACATCCGCTTCACAATACTCTGCTTCATACTTAGTAATAATGGCTCTTACGATATCGCTGGTTTTTGCTTTACCTACATTGATAATATTGATTCTTTTATTGATTGTTGAATCTTCTAATTCCAAAAAATACTTATCTTTTTTTAGCTTCAATTCTCCAACTACATATTTTAAACTTCTATTTAATATCTTGATGACGCGAGCTTCACTATTATTTTTTACTGAATCATTTGTTTTGATGATGGAAAATAAAACTTCATCTTTATCCATTGCATTTAGAAAGTCATATTTAGAAACATAAAAATCAAAGGCAAACTCTTCTGATTTAATGAAACCATAGTTTTGATTTTTAATAGTGATAATTCCCCGATATAATCCTGCACTGGCAAGACTAATATACCGTGTTTTCTTTTTATTCATCAAAATTTCATCATTAATAACCAATTGATCAAGCTCTTTTTGTAATGTTGAAAGTTCACTTTCACTTTCAAGTGCTAAAGCTTGCCCCAATTCTATCGTTGTTAATGGTTGATACTTTTTGTCGTTGATAATGGTTAATATTTTTTCTTTCATATTTTCTCCTATCGATGAAAAAAAGGCCTAACAGCAGGCCTATAATTTCATATCATTAGAATCTTTCTACAAAGAATGAAGCAAGAATTGCAAGTACAAAGAATGCGATTGATAGTCCAGTAATCGTATAGTTTATCCAAACTTCAATTCCTCGTTCTTTTTTGTTGGCAAATAATTCTGATTTTTCTCCAGAAAAAGCCACTGATGCATCTTCTTTAGATTTCTGTAAAACGATAATAGCAATTAATAAGCATGATACGATAAGCAATAAAATATCTACAGCTGTCATAAATCCTCCTGTTTATATAAATACCTGTGGTATTAAAAGGTCAATTGTTGCTAGCTCATCAAACTAACATAGGTATTATACCATAAATATAATAGAATAGCAACATTTTTTCATAGAAAAAAACTAAACAATTCTTCTGCTACGATAACAAAATACTTTAGGTAAATGATTCCTGCACAAAGAGTAATGATACTCATAAGATATGCTGGAAGCGTAAAAATAAAACCTTCTGTTGATACATGTTCATGAAACTCTTTAAAAGATTCTGGGTCATCATATTGATTTAAGCGTGGATTAGCTAGTTTGCGAATTCGATAAATGATATAGATAATGGCTTCGAACAATTGAGTGCTAGCTATCGAAACAGTAAATGTCATAATTAGGGAGGTTATCCCAGTAATTAATAAAACATCACCTACTAATCTTTCAGGATGATTATTAAAAACTTTTAGAATAAAATACAATCCACTTGCCAATAATACTATTGACATAAATGGAACAACATATGGAAGGAGTTTAGTAATTCTCTGTTTACGCATAAATACCTCACAATGGTTATCACTTTTACTGATATAAGCAAGAAAGAAGCAAGAATCTTTTAACTCTTGCTTCTTTTTTATAATAAAGCATGATGAATGACATCATCTATCATTAATACTGATACTATTTCTAAATCTTTTCTAACACTTTCAGGTATTTCATCAATATCTTTCATGTTTTCTTGAGGAATCAAAATCTTCCCCAATCCACTACGATGAGCAGCGATGGCTTTTTCTCGCAATCCACCGATTGGTAAGACACGGCCACGCAATGTGATTTCTCCTGTCATTCCTATCTTATGATTCACTAAACGGTGGGAGAAAGCAGATATAATTGCTGTAGCAATGGTTACTCCTGCTGAAGGACCATCTTTAGGAACGGCACCTTCTGGAACATGGACATGAACATCATTTTCATCAAACAAAATTGGATCAATCCCAAATTTAATGGCATTAGCTTTCACATAACTCAATGCTGCTTGTGCTGATTCTTTCATGACATCACCTAATTTACCCGTTAATACCA
>ERZ795049.1547-NODE-1547-length-29761-cov-9.328957_pt1 | contig 29761 bp, 40 predicted proteins | sample MGYA00375133_ERZ795049 | MGnify/ENA primary metagenome ERZ795049 (study PRJEB30178, sample SAMN05720147) | activated sludge metagenome | isolation source: anaerobic digester from wastewater treatment plant | place: Japan | collected 2015-04-20 ... | reverse complement strand
ATCTGGGAAGCTGTCTTGATAAACGTTGTCAAGGAAACCCCACCTGACTCGATAGGTTTAAAACTTCTTATCAACTCTACCGCATCCTCTGTCTTACCTTCCCCTACCAAACCTTCAATGGTTTGAGACAACAAACGGAGATGTCTTTCATTGAAATACTTCTCCGTTTCGTCAAACAAGAATTGGGTATCAACACCTTCCTTGACAAACTCTTTACTCAAGGATGGAAGAATATCTTGTTCTATTTCTTCCGCAATGTCTTTTGGTATCTTATTGTCGCGAACCTTACTCAAGTAGATTGCTTCGATGCCTTTGCCAGGGGCTTCGTTATACTTGTCAAAGTACTCCCAGATCCAAGTGGCAAGTCTCTTGGCAGTGACAGACTCAAGAAGTGAGATGTTCCAAATAGGTTTGACCTTCTTTAGAAACTCTGTCGAGGTGATTAAGCCGATCAGTATCTTTCTTTCTATCATGTCTATTCTATGTAGAGGTTGCCATAGGTGTCGCGATAATATCCATCAGGGCAGAGATTATATCTGATACCGTCATCAATAACAAATTTCTTTTGTCCTGGAGAGGTCCCGTATTCTATTCTTGTCATGGCATCTTCTAATCTAATAAATTTCATGCGGAGTGAGTACCCTGACTCGATTACTGGAACATACTCACCTCCTATATTCTTGTCGTACCAATCTAAAACCTTTTCTATCCTTTCCATCTCGACACCCATTGTCTCGGATAGCTTCCTAATCTCGGTGGCCCATTGTAGAAGTATCAAGTGGGTAGGATTGATTTTCTTTTTCTTCTTTATGATGTCGCGCAACCGTATCGCGTATGGTAGGCAAGATGCTGTTCTTTCTTCCTTGGTTAGCTTTGGTTTTGGCGGTAATTCTTGTATTGTCTTTTCAAGGAAAGGAAAACCGTTTGATTTAGGCTTTCTCTTGGCGGCTACTGACACACCTTGATTAATGGAGGGGCTGCTTACTTTGTCTATATTTTTGGAAGAAATAGAAAAGGTTAGGTCTTTCTGGTCTTTATGTTTGGTACTAAAAGTACCAACAAAGACCTTACTTAAGAGTAAATATAAAAATAAATCTTTTGACACCTTGACGTTTATTGATTGCCCTTGATTTTGGGTGCGAAACCGATTGACGGTGTCGAAGATGTATCGTTCGAGTTTGCTAAAAGACTTTTGGGTGCGAAAATTGCTTGAGGGTATCTTGATATGTACATCTCCTGTTTCTTGACAAAAGTACACATCAACAGTCAAGGTAGTATCTTGTTTCTTTTCTTTAAATTTCGTTCGTTGCATGTCGCAAGTTAATTGTGAAAATATCAGAAGGTTTCCCCGAGGCGGCGGGTACTCCCTTCTGATACAAACCTAAGAAAACTGGAAACAAAAATATCTTTTTCATGATCCGCCTATTCATGTTTTAGTTATCGTGCAAACAACAAATATAAAGACCGTTTTTGATATTTACAAACATATTATACGAAAAATTTTTGAGAACATTTATTCACTTGATTTTTATATAGTTGTACCAATGAATGTTGTTCACGCAACTTTCATAATTCGGTAGTCTACCCACATAGTTCTTCCATATTTCATGTGTAAAAAGCGAATTATATCAGTGTCAGTGAATGACATAGGAACCAATTCTTTCTTGAGTTTACCCTGAGGCATCGTGACGTACACCGTCTTCTTTCTGATGGAATTCATAGGGCATCTGCAGTTCTCATAAACACTTCATTTTCGGGCAGTGGGCAGTTCTCTATCCACTCGATATCTTCCTTGATTTTCCATTTGTGTTTCAAGGGGAATATCGAGATACCTTTAAAGATGTTTAGTCGCAGCGAAAGGCTCTCATCAAAGTCTGCCTCTCTTTCGGACTCAACAAAGTGACGGGCGTCGTATCTGTCATGTATCGTAACTGTGAGCCCGTCAAGCATCCAGTCAAGACAATAGAACAAAACAGTTGCCAAGTCTGTCGTGTACAGTATTATTTTGGCAAACGTGTTTTCTTTTCGTATCGCACGAATTAGACGTTGTACACGCAGCGGTTCTGTCATAGGTTCTCCACCTGTTATCATGATTTCATCGTACCCTGCGTAACTGGTACAGACAGGTAGTTTAGATAGGTCCCATTGATTGTTGCAACAACCGGAACAATTTTTGTTGCAGTTTTTCGTAATCAATAATCTTAGCTTTTTCATATGATTTGTTTTACAAGATAATTGGCTTCTTCTTGCGACAACCCACCAGGGTCACCAACGATATCAATTCTAAAGGCATCAACCCCGCGGAACTTGAGTTCGGCAACAAGTTTGTTGGCTTGCTTTATTGCTTGAGGGTCGTCATCGTACATAACGGCAACCCTGGTAAAGTGTCGGGCAATCTCTCTGACTTGCCTTGCAGTAAACTCAATGCCGAAAGTGGCAAAGGCATCGTACCCTAGACGCCAGACATCAGTAGGGCCCTCGACAGCGATACCTGTACTTCTCCATTTGTCTTGACGACCGTAGACAATATGTTTGTGGAAGATAACTTCGCGATCTTTGGGGCAGGTAATATATTTCCAAGGACTCTTGTTTGTGATATCCCGCGATGTAAAGCTCGCTGCCGTGTTGTCCCACAGTATAGGTATAATTATCCTATGCTTAAAAGATAAGTGATCCAGGGTAGAATAAGGACCCGTACCGACGACATTCCATTGTCGGATAATACGATCGGGATCGAAACCCCTGTCAAGTAAATATTTCCTGTGGTTCTTTTCTAAAGGTCCTGTCCCAGAGGGCATCTGGTGGGGTTTGGTAGGTGTCGCAGTGAGTTGTTCTTTAGGCTTTGCAAAGATGATCCCGTATTGCTTTATCAACTCTGCGGTTTCTCCTGGGCTTACCTTTATCATCTTTGCTATTGTCGGCACGATAGGGTGCCAACCACAACGCCAACAATAATAGTGTTCATTGTGTAGATCGAAACCGAGATGGAACCCCGGGTTGCCTGTACACCAAGGGCAGGGTGAGTTTACCCAACCAGGTCGGCAATGCTTATGGCCCTCCGTCAAGTGGGAGATGCCAAAGTCATGATAAAGTTGTAGGATGTCCATTTAAAAGGGTTACAATATGTTATACGAATATCAATACTATTTTACAGTCAAGAGAAAGCCGCTTCCAGATCCGCGATACCTTTCTCTATTTTGGTTTCGTCCCAACCTCTTGCAGCCATCATCTTTCGTACACGATGGTAGGCTTGGTAGGAGGGCATGCTGGCAAATTTCTTATAGGATTTCAAGACTAACTTTGCTATCTCACAAGCATCCTCTGTCAAACCTTCCCAATAGAACTCTGGTGTCTCAGTCTCATAACGAAAGACATCTTCGTATGATTCCAAGCCGTTACCATAGTATTTCCGTTGTAGTTGACAGCGATAGTCTTCTAAATGATTCCAGATAGATCGCCAGACGTAGGTAGATATGGCACCTTTCTCCGGGGTGTAGGTATCAAGTGCCTGTAGATAAGCGAGGGCTGCCTCTTGAAATAAATCGTCCCAGTTTTCTCGGGTTTTCTTGTGGAAGGTCCAAGCTATTTTGCGTAATAGATTCAAGTGATCCATACTAAGATATATAACCTTTTATGAGTTCTGTTAACAATGATTCCTGTGCTGTTATCTCTCCGTCAAGTACGGCGTCAAGTACTTTTCGTTTGCTGTCAAGTATGTGTGCAAGACGTTCCTCGATGGTATCAGGGGCAAGTAAGAAATAGATGTTGACAGAGTCTTTCTGTCCAATCCTATGGCATCTATCTTCCGCTTGACTAAGATCACCAGGCGTCCATGGTAGTTCCAAGAAGGCAACGTTGGAAGAGGCTGTCAATGTCAGTCCTACCCCTGCCGCTTTTATGTTACCAACGAAGAGTCTTATCTTGTCATTGCCTTGGAAGGCCTCAACTGCTTTGTTTCGTTCGGACAGTGATACTGATCCATCAATCTTAACGGCAATCTTACTAAACTTTTCCATCAAGGCATCTATCACAAACCTGTGCACGGCAAAGACAACAAGCTTCTCTCCATTCTCCAAGAAGTCCGAGATCCAGTCTATTGACTCTGCCAGTTTACCCTGTACAGATAATTGTTTCAACGCCTCGATTTTTGCAAGGGCTTCCGCGTTTGAAGCCCTACGGGCTGCCTCCGCTCCCTTTGTTTCACGCAGGAACCCTATAAAATCTTCTTCTGCGTCGCGATATTCCCCTCTGTTGTGTAACTGTACTGGGACAAACGATCGTACTTTAGGGGGCAACTGAGGCAGTACGTCACGCTTTAGACGTCTGATCATAACGGTACCCGTAAGGAGTTCATGTAGCTCTTGCGTATGTGATGCTCCACTGGTATCTAAACCAAAGCCATTCCACTTGGGATCACAGTACCTTTGAATGTAATATTGGGAACTGCTAAAGACTTCTGGTCTGATAAGATGTAGGGCATTGTAGGCTTCAATTGGTTTGTTGACAATTGGTGTGCCTGACAATGCTATCACATGTGGGATACCCTTGCCAAGTTTTTTGACAGCCTTCGTTCGTAGTGCTTTGTTGCTTTTGTAGTAATGGCATTCGTCCGTGATAAGAACCTGTGGGCGTTTGCGTTTCAGGGTTTCAACCCATGCTGGAAGAACATCATAATTGATGATAATAATATCACCTGTTACCTTCCATGGAGTTGTACCCATCAGTATTTCCAAATTAGGTTTTGCCATCCATGTCAATGCCTCTTTGGCCCAGTTCAATTTAAGGGATGCTGGTACGACAATAATGACAGGCCTTTTCTTCGGATGTGCTTCGATCCAAGCCAACGCCTGTACCGTTTTACCTAAGCCCATTTCATCCGCGACAAGAGCTCTTCCATTGTTTCTTTCAATGAAAGCTACCCCCTCCATTTGGAATGGATATAAGTTACCTTTCAGCTTCAACGGTACTTTTGCGACATTGGCTTTTTCTTCTTTCTTTTTCGTGGACAAAGTTTCCAACAGGGTGTCATCGAGGGTAAAACCCCACTCTTCCAATTGTTTGATTGTTTCTGGAAAGATAGGGGCACTCCAACATTTCTGTTCGGCATGCCATTTTCTTCCCGGTAACGTTCTGATATTGGTGAGGGTTTCAACATCGTAAGGGAACTCAATTTGAATTACCTTTTCACCCTGTTGGTTCTTTGCCAGAGTTGCTTTCTTACTTGTCATTCTGCGGTTTTGATTCTGTTGAAGAGGTCTCCTGCGATTTCCTGCAGTTCCATCCTACGTATGGCACTGACGTCTTCCTGGTTGGCGTAACGGGTTATCCCCTGTGTCAGTTTCCACAAAGTGGCATCACCCTGGAGCCCGTCAAGCGGATCGTTTCTCATAAGGAGTTCTCCTACGCTTTCCATTTCGCTTTTGAAGAGCTTTCCTGCCCTGAATAATCCGGTCAGTTCCTTTACAGGATCTACCGTCTGATCTGTGGCTGCTTTTATTTCAAGCATCCTTTCCTTTATGGCAGAGGCTCCGTACAGATCTTTTGTCAGGTCTCGTATGGCACTGGCAGTTGTCATGCTGTCAAGCTCATACGTCTTCTGCGAAAGTGCCATGTTCTCAGGGAGTCGGGCCCCCAGGTGGATTTGGCGAAGTACGGACTGTCTTACCATACCATTGAGACAGATACCTTGCATAATAAACTGGCGGAGCTCAAGGGCTTTGACACCGTAGTCAGAGGAGTCAATGCGTACACCGAAAGCAAGGTAGATGACACCGTTCTTTTCAGTAAAGACTTCTATTGGTTGCGGCAACATGCTTTCAACCATGATCCGGGTGTCATCCATGTATCCGTCGGACAGTTGACCTCCGTTTTGAAACACTTCATCAATGTGGGTGCCGAAGATCATTTCGGAATCAAGTCTCCGGTAGGAGTCTGAGAGAAACGCCCTGACTTCTGGACCAACTGTTCTCACCAGCATTTTACTGCGATCCAGCCATCCGTTGTGTGTGTTGAGTATTGTGTACCCCAGACTGCGCTGCCACTCCTCTCCGAAGAGGAGCGAGGTCAAATACTGCCCCGGGATACCCAACTTTGCGGACAACTGACCAACGGCGTGACGGTTTATACGGAAGGGAGTTGGGCCTTCCTGTGGTAGGCGAAACGTTCCTCCAACCATTCCGTCATGGGGATGAAACTTTATCAGTTCCTGCTGTCCTTTCCTTTCAGTACCGACATCAAAAAGGAAATCACGTGAGAGCTTACCTTCTTCCTGAAGGCGGGTTGTTGCTGTGATGGCATTGTTCATGCCTTTTTGTAGTTTCTGGGCAATTTTGGCCATGACTACATCTTTCATGTCATTCATCTTAAATTTGTATTTGGTGAATTAATAAGTAAATTTACAATTATTTTTACAATAAAACAAATTACCACCCAATTGCTTCGGTGGCATTCCCTGGTAAGTACCCAAGCTGGGAACCTTCCGTAAGATAAACAACTTTGACTTCTTCATCGGCCGGGGCTTCCTCATCAGGTTCGAGCGGGACAACTTCCATGATGGAATATTCAAATGGCCACGATGGTTGCATTGCCAGTCTTACTTCTGCCTCGTCTGGCAGACCTTCCAGTGCTTCTTTCAATTCAATTACTGTCATTTCTTTTTGTTTTTAGTTAAATCATTATAATTCGTTCACTGACGTATTCTGTCCTGTTGGAGTAGTAACGAGTTCCTTTTGGAATGATAAATTCTCGTATTGTGCTGTAGGAGAATCCAGAATGTTCCGCCATTCGCCTTGTTTTGTAGGAATGATATCCGTGGATGATCTTCCATTTCTCCTGCCACTGACTCCACTGTTTTATAATCGGAACATGCGGAGTGATCTTATTTTTATGATATTGAAACGGGTATACAGGAGAGACACTCCCCATCAGACATTTGTAGCAAACAATATCTTCTTTTGCTATCTTTGCTCTTGATGATTTTGATGTTAAGAAACACATATCTCTTTGGTTTTTAGTTAACGAATGAGCGTAGCAGTCTTTCGACTGGCCCGACTCTCACGGGCTGTACCTTGCTGCTAACTTCAAACAATACCAAGTTCAGAGATCAAATGATCAAGCAATTCCTGTGCAGTATCTTTGTCCAGGTAATCAAACAAGATATCAAGAAATTGATGGTAAGGAGTCCCTGTCTCTTTTAAAATAAGAGTAATCTGTTCATAAATATCTTTTTTTAACATTTTCTTAGATTTTTAAATTGTTGATAATTGTATTTAACACATCACATCATAAACTGTCTTCCCATACTGTTGGTAGGTGTGAATCCCACCTAAGGGCATACCATGGTACATACCACCATTGACCGTATCACCATTTACTTTTTTACCTATGGCTTCCGCCGAGGTCAGCGTCTTGACAATAATCCTGTCGTAACAGATACCATGGTTGTACCAAACGATATCCTCGACAGGTATGCCAAACTTTTTGGCATAGTATTCATAGTTTTCTTTTTCAGACATTTCTAGATTCTGTATTTTTGAATAAGTGCTTTAAGATCCTCTATGAAAAAAGAGATTGAGGAGCCTGCAATAGAGCAGATGAAGATATCCCCCACATAGACTTCTGTGTCAAGAAGTTCATGATGATGCTTATCAGATTTGAAGGTTACTTTAGCATAACCAATCTGTGTGGTCGAAGTGATTTTATCAGTCATGAGTTAAACCTCTGTTAATTGACCACAAAAGCTTCTCCATTTTTGTAATGTTGTCTTGAAGATCAGTCAATTGTTTAATTTGTTCCTGTGTCATTATTTCTTATTTTAGAGGTCCAATACATTTTAATCTTTCACTTACATACTCCCTATCATTTTTGTAATAGGTAGTTCCTTTCGGAATTATCAATTTAATAGGAACAAGATCATCACACCATCTTTTTTGTTCTTTTTTTACTACTTTCAATGAGCGATAAGAATGATAACCTTCATAGATGTTTTTTTCTACTATAAGTGGTTTAATTACAACCCTTTTAGTTCTTCTGCCAGGATAATATGCATACCTTTGACAGGCCGCTTCATATCCAGTACGGGTCCTCCATCCTCCTTTGTCAAATACTAACTTATAGCAAGTGATGTCTCTTTTTGCTACAAGAGGCTGCGGAAACTTTTCTGAAATTGTAAAACACATGATTTCTAAGGTTTTAGTTAAACTCTGTATTTCTGAACAAGATTCTTAAAATCCTCAATAAACATTGAGATATAGCATCCTGCAATAGAGCAGAGGTAGACTCCGGCCACAAGAACTTCCGTATCCAGTAATTCATTGTGGTGTTTATCAGATTTAAAGGTTACTTTTGCATAACCAATCTGTGTGGTCGAAGTGATTTTATCAGCCATGATTCAGGCTTCTGTTAATTGTCCACAGAACTTTCTCCATTTCTTATCTATTCCTTTCCAGAACAGATGATCTTCCTTTGTACCATACCAGACAAAGGCACAAGACACCAGGGAGGTGGTGTATGAGGAGGTGAGTAGGTACTCTTCTAAGGTAACGCCAGGGCGGCTGTGACTTAGGTTATGGATGAAGGAGTCATAGACTCCCTCATCCTTTAGGAATTGTATGAATCTCTTTTCCATCACTTGTCCAGCATCATCATAATTAGGAACATCGGATTTTTCATCATATCCATTGTCTCTCCGATTAAGGCAGCGAATACGATTGTAAGAACAGCCTCTGGTATGGGATCTTCTTTTGAATCTTCCCCGTAGCTTTTAACGAGGTTTTCAATTGTCTTTGTAAGACAATTTTCACCCGTATTTTTTTCGGCCATGATTCTTTGGGCGAGATGTTTTGTCAAAACCATGTCTTTTGTCACCTGGAGAAAGATGCTACCAAGAATGAAGAGGAAGGTGACCTCTTCATCTATCAGACGTATTGCCAACGGGTCATTTTTCTTGGACTGCACGTATGCCAGTAGCAGGTCATGCAGTGTTAATTTTTCCAGGGCATCCTTTAAAAAACGGTGAACCTCTGCTACCATTTCATCTCCCCTTTCAGTTTTGATGCTTTGTAAGGTTTTTGCCAATGTCTTGTCATTGATGCAAATTGCATCAAGAACTCTGGTTTCGTCATGATTGTAGGACACGACAGCCTCTTCAATTTTGTTCATTTTCTTAGATTTTTTTGATGATTAATAATTTGATTGAAATGGTGTTTTATTTACTTAATTCTGGTTTGATGTCGAACCTTTCCTCAATAAAGACTTGAAAAGCTCGTTCAATTGCGTTTGTTGTATCGGCCTTGGCCACCGTATTGAATCCCTTAGGAGCAAACCTTTCAAGGTACTCCTGTAGGGGTGCGGCATACAATATTTTTAATGCCGCTTTGGCACGTTTGGAGTATTTGACCTCTCCAATAATGATGCGATCAGGACCATCAAGGCTATCTGGTTCAAGTTGGCAGATAACCTGTGTGTTCATCTTTGGAAAATAGACGCCATAACGTCTTGGATTTTCTTCTTTTTGAATGTGCATACCAATTCTCCATTAATGTTCATGCGGGAAGAGATTGAACATAGAGTCCTGTCTCTTCAGTTTTTTCAGGGTCTGTCCTGTCATTCCTGTAGGAAGGATAAAGACAGGTCGGTTGGGTTCAACGATAGGCCTTGGTGCGTTTGCTTTTTGAATCCGCGCACGAATATCCGCCGCCATGTTTGCAATTTTAACCCATTCACGGGCTTCTTCAGGCATTGGTTCCATTCTGTTCCTCTTTTTCAGTTTCATCAAAAATGAGTGCTGATTGCATTAGCCTTTGAAACTCTGCAAAAGAGTCAAGTAGGAATGCTTGACCATAGGCCATTTGTAAGAGAGTAAACAAAATCATTTTTCCATGATCTGTTTTTATGAAGTCAGGGTTCTCCCTGCAGCCTTTTTCCAATCCTATGAGGAAAGGAACAGGATTTGAGGGCATTGATGTTTGAAACATTGCCTTAGCAAGTTCTTTTAAATCAGTCATAATTTACCTCCAATTTTTTTAGTTAGACATGAGTATCCATAAAAAAAGGCCCCGAAGGGCCTTCAGTTAAACATTGTCCTGAACAAGTATTTTTAACAGTATTTCAGTTTCCATACATGCCTCAATATTGCTTTCATTACACAAAGTAATAAAAGCATCCTCTGCATTTTTGGCTTCCTGAATTTTTGAAACAGTTTTTGCTGTCTCTTTTTCTGTCATTCCATAGTATTCATCCATTTCTTTAACATAGTGGATCAGGGCTGTCTTAAAATCTTCAAGTTTCATATTTCTTAGATTTAGATTGTTTGTACACTATACTGACACAAAAGGTCATAAAAAAAGGAACAGAGCGTGATGCCCTGTTCCTTTAAACGTCCCATCCAGTTTTCTGTTGACTTCCAGTACATTACGCAGCTTTGTTTGCTTTGGCTGCCTTTACTTTGAAAATCCCTTTCTCAGTTAACTCCATGTTACCGAGGTAGTCCGGATTTTTTTGAATTTTTGTCCTCCAATAAACTTGTGTCTTAAACGAAGCCACATTGATTTTGGTTTTCAACCCCTGTGCAACACAGAACTCGTTTGCGGCTGCGATGAGGTCTTCCCATTTTCCGCCCTTGGCTATCAGCTCATCAATTTTTACTGACAGTTTGGGTTTGGCCGGTGCTTTCGGTGCCTTGGCCTTCTTTTCGGCCTTCGGTTTCGATGCTGCCTTGCCCTTTTCCGTACCCTTCTTTTCTTCGGCAGCTTTGTCTTTTGATTTGTTAATCAACTTCTCTGCCAGTTTGCTGTTCTGGGGTACCACTTTCTTTGCCAGCGGGTTAGCTGCCTTGTTGGCGGTTTCACTTGACTTTTCTGTTGCTTTTGCAACGCCGTTTTCAATAACTTTTGCTTCCATTATTTGTTTGATTTAGAAACGTTTCTGAGCATTATTGCCCATTGTGGGCAGGGAGTCGCTCGCTGACTCAGTGTTGTACACATACGCATCCCGCGCACTGTACCTTGTACTGCCTTTTTTAGAGGCCCTGCTCGGTAATAAAACGGTTTGTCAACCCATTGTACTTTCATCCCCAAAGTACTTGACACATAATGTCTTGTCTCTCATTTACGGAAATACTGTACATTGTACAGTACTTGTCGATCAGCAGCCGCTGGCAACTGTTTCACAACAGGTTTGGCGTCGACTTGTCTGTCTATCTAATATGTTCAACGAGAAGTGGGAATATACTCTGTGCCAATGTAGCACATTTAACGCTATGAACAACGTAGGGCAGTTAACTTGTTGATTTAGAAGTTAGTACATTGGCTCGTACACTACTTGGAAACTCGTTTCACAACGGAATTCCTTTCACTTTCAATACGTTACCTCCGTATCCCTGTATTTACAACATGTCAAACAACATCCGAATCTCACACAACACAAAGTTACACAATTAGTCTTTAGTAAACAAGAGAAATTACAATTATTTTAAATAAAATTGTAAATTAGATTACAATGTATTGTAAGACAGTATGTTACAAAAGCGTAAAAAGTCGCAAAATCCACCTAAAACAGGTGTCTAAGACGTTTAGGAATAGACAAAAGTACTGAAAAGGTGTCTAAATATCGCTCTTAACCGCGTTTCGCATAATATCGCCGTACATCGGCACACGCACCTACGGCAGTACAATACAGTACAACATACCCCAAACCCCTGGAAAAGGCAAGGAACCGCACCTACCAGGCTCTTAGTGGGCTGTACTGTACAGGGCACACAACCTAGCAGCCTAGCAGCCTACTAATCAAACAATATTGAAAGGTGTCTAAATGCTAATAAGGCTATGTACCATGCCGTATAGTCACATCGAGGGTGTCAAGGTAGGTATAGTAGGCAACAGGCTATAAACATAAGGAAAAGGCAAGGAAAGGTGTCACACAGGCGAAATAGGCAGCCTAACAGGCACACATGAGGTAGGTGGGTGAGGCACTGACATACGACACTGATGGGCAGTTGATTAGGTGTCTAAAGGCATTGGCAAGGCACACATAGACAGGGGGTTACACCCAATAACAATACTGATAGGCACAAATTAAGGTCTGCCTACCTCACACTATCACCCTGTCACCCAACATGTTACCCACTAACCCAACTGCCTGCCTCACCCAATAACAAATGACATAAGCAGTTCATATCTAATTCAATAGGTGTCAACTCTGCCTAATGTCTGCCTTATCAACAAACAAAGTACAGTAAGCAGTAACAATGTCAATAATCAAATATGGCTATCTATCCATGTATGTAATGGCATATCACATTACTAAGGTATCAACATAGGCTATAGGTATCAATGTCAACGTAGGCAGTATAACAGGCTAATAAGGTAGGGTAGGTGTCAATGGGTGGGTGGGCTGACAAGGGGTAGGCGGGTGTCAGGGCGGTAAGGCGGGTGTCAAGGTGGGTGTCAAGGGGGTGTCAAGGGGGTGGGGCGATCTGGGCGCGGGCCGCTGAATGGTGCCCTGCCTTTTCTAATGACATTAGGTGCCCGATACAATGCCTTGATGCCTAAGGTGTTATGCCCGTTGACATTTGACATGTGGCTGCTGGGCGGTTGCCCTATTCGCTTAGGTGTCAGGGCTTTAGGCAGGGCGGGGGCTTGACACCCCCCCGGGCGTTTGACGTGTGTAATTCAGGGCTGCGGCGGAAGGACCCCTTGATAATTGTCCAAATCTATTTCGTAAAATTAGACATTTTCAAGCCCCACCCTCTGCCCTGACTCCCCTTGATAAAGACATCAATTCCCCTTGACATTGACATTAGACACACGACATTAGACATTGACACCTCGACACCTAACGCGATTCCCCTTGACACCGTTGCCCTGATGCCCTTTGATAATTGTAGTGACACCTCTTGACAAGCCCGTCAGCCCCCTCGACAAGTGTTTATATAGGGGAACGTAAAAAGGTGTCACAAGGAGTATGCGAAATTGACAAGCGACATAGGCTTGATGCCTTCGCAGCATCGCAGAAAAAATTTGTAAAAAATATTTCGGAAAAATTGACAGGGTGTCACACGGCTATTGACACCTCTTGATACGGCTATTGACACCTCTTGACACGGCTGGGAGGGGGAAAAAAATTTTGGCCGCGTAACATGTTCATCCATAATGAAATAAAATTCATTTTAAAAATAATTGCCCATGTCACATTGTGGTGTGGAAAATGTCATTTAACTTTACTGCGTTTACGCAGTAATGCTCGGATGACGTAAGCGAGTAATAATTGACTCCCCAATGGACAGAAGGACACCACAACAATGGAATGACAAGCGGCCGCAACAAGCGTACGAGTTGGCATTGTTGGGGGCTACCAATAAGATGATGGCAGACGTCTTCGAAGTCAAGGAACAGACAATCGATTATTGGATTAGGACGAAGCCGGAATTCAAGGAGGCTGTCCATCGCGGAAGAATGATGACAGACGCCAAGGTTGCCAAAGCCCTCCTCCAGTGTGCCACGGGGTACGAATATTATGAGGAGCACGTGGTGATGATTAAGGGTGAGGCTGTTGTGCGGCGAATTAAGAAGGTGGTACCGCCCAATCCTTGGGCCGCTGCCAAGTGGTTGACAATACGTCAACGGGCCCTGTGGGCTGACGTGCATAAGACAGAGGCAATCAATACCAACGTCAATGTGTTTAAACTTGACTTGTCAGGGTTGTCAACCGACGAGCTCAAACTTGTCGAGAAATTAGGTATCAAACAACTTACGCAATATGCTGGTGAGAACTAAGATGCCGGGTCAAACGGATACGCTTGAGAAACGTGCCATACCAAGGCGGGGGAGAGCCAGCAGCGAAATGTTGTTAGAAGCCATCAAAAACCCAACCGCCGTCACCAGGGAGCTTAACAATCGCTCCCTTTACCATTTTTTACAACACTTTTGGCCTGTTGTATCGGCACACAAATTTCACGGTAACTGGCATATTGAGTTGATGTGTCGCGAGCTTGAGCAGGTTGCTGAGCGTGTTGCCGCGCATTTGCCAAGAAAACATGACTTAATTATAAATGTACCGCCAGGGTCAACCAAAACGATTACCTGCTCAATTATGTTTCCGGCTTGGTGTTGGACCCGTTGGCATTGGATGCGTTTTATTTGTGCCTCTTACTCTTCGGCACTCTCGATGGAATCTGCCGAATATTGCCGCGACTTGATACGCAGTACGGCATTTCAAGAAATGTACCCCGAAATAGACATCAAGGAAGATAAAGATACGAAATCAAACTTCAAGGTTGTCAAGCGTCTTCCATCAACACCCGGGTACATGCCGAAGACATTATCAGGGGGGAGTCGTTACTCAACGTCAGTAGGAGGTACGTTGACAGGGTTCCACGGTGATATACTGATAGTGGACGACCCCTTGAATCCGCAACAGGCCGTGTCAGACACCTTACTGCGGTCGGCAAACGATTGGTGTGAGAGAACACTTTCCACACGTAAGACGGACAAAGCAATTACCGCTACCATATTTATAATGCAGAGACTGCACCAGGACGATCCTTCCGGACACCTGCTTGCCAAAGACAAACGCAATGTCAAACACATTTCTCTGCCAGGGGAAAGTCTAAATTTTCAGAAGCAAGTAAAACCGCATCAACTGTTACAATATTATAAAGACAATCTACTTGATCCAATTCGTATGCCTTGGTCCGTATTGAAGGACTTGGAGGCTGACTTAGGCCAATACGGTTACGCAGGGCAGATAGGGCAGAACCCCGTACCGCCCGGAGGGGGCATGTTTAAGGTGGACAAGATAATGACCGTAGATGGACTTCCAGACGGAGTTTCACGCATTCATACCGTTCGTTATTGGGATAAGGCTGGTTCACAAGGTGCCGGGGCCTTTACTGCGGGCGGGAAAATGTCTGCTTTATCCAATGGAAAATGGCTCATGGAAGACATGACACGTGGTCAGTGGGGTACGGATATACGGGAGCGTTGGATTAAGAGTATGGCTTTGGCAGACACGTCTGAGGTGGTTGTATGGATTGAGCAAGAGCCGGGGTCAGGCGGAAAAGAGTCAGCCGAGGGGACGATAAGGAATTTGGCTGGGTGGTCTATTTATGCTGAGAGGCCTACGGGAGATAAGATATTTCGTGCCGACCCGTTCTCTGTACAAATTAACAATGGCAATGTGTGGATGATGAGAGGTGATTGGAACCATGATTTGATTGAGGAACTTCGTTTCTTTCCATATTCTACTTATAAGGACCAGGTGGACGCAATGAGCGGAGCCTTTAATAAATTAGTACAAAAGAAAATTTGCAGGAGGGTAACTTAAATGGACTTAATTTATCATTTCATTGCCGGTGCTTTTGTGAGCACATTGATTATGTTTATCTTCGGAAAGCGGGATCCAATAACTGACCAGCGACCTGATCTAATAAAGGCCATTGCCGGGATCTTTCCACTTCTTGTCGGTCTTGGAAAAGAAGCATTGGACAAATGGTGGGGAGCCGGAAACCCGGAAATTGCAGATGTCACTCTGACTTGGAGTGGCGGTATCTTTGCAGTTGTTGTCATTTTATTCATTGATACTTTTAGAACAGATAAATACTAAACAATCATGGGAACAATTTTAACAGGTCGTGTAAAGTTTTTCAACGAACAAAAAGGTTTTGGCTTCATTGCCGGAGATGATGGAACGGATATATTTGTCCATAAGTCAGGTACACTTGATGTGATCAAGAAGGATGATTTGGTTGAGTATGCAACCGAGAATGGAAAGAAAGGATTGAAAGCGGTAAGAGTTAAACGAATAAAGGAGTAAGAGATGGCAAACAGTAAAAATGATGGGCATGGGTACAAGTACGCCACGGTTGATACTGCACCGGCCCCCGGTAGTGGAGGATACTACACCTCGGAAGTAGCCCCTCGCAAAGAACAGATTGATCGGTTCTATTTCTCCATTCGGGAAACCTCTCGTGATAGTGTGGCTTCGGTTGTGACTGTCAAACTTCAGTTCAAGTGTCCCGGGGATACTGATTGGACTGACAAGAAGAATGGGACAGAGGATTGGGCAATCGGAGATCGTGCTGTCATTAATGATTTTGCTGCGGGAGTTCTTTGGAGAGCAGGTGTTGTTGACAATTCCGATTTTACAAGTGGAAGTGTAACCTTTGGATTTGATTGGTAGGCAATGGCAAGTGAAGCATTTGCAGGAGTAGGTACAAAGTTCCAACGATGGGATGGAGCAGCATGGCAAGACATTGCTGAGGTTAATTCCATTGATGGTCCGGGAATGACCAAGGACGTTCTTGAGGTTACGTCATTGGATACGGATGCAGGATACAACGAGTTCATTACAGGATTCGCTGAAGGAGGGACTCTCACACTGGATATGAACTTTACAAGAGAGACCTATGAATTGATGAAAGAGGATTTTGAATCAGATGAGGTGCGGTCTTATCGAATTCAATTACCGGATTATGATTTAGCACCAAGTACATTTACAATAGAAGGGTTAGTAATCGAATTACCTATAACGATGACAGCAGATGATAAAGTAACGGCCGACGTTGTTATACAGATAACAAGTCAGGTAATATTGGATGATGGGATTTCGTGGAGCACATACTGGACGGCACTAAAAGCAGCTATGACGAATAAGCCTTCACAGGCATACTCAATAGCTGCAAATACATTTATTACGTCATTAGTTGACGGTGGAGTATGGGCAAAACTTGACAGGTTATTTGTTTTTGCCGCCGAAACAAATGACGGGGGAGAGGCTTTGTTGGATTGGATACATCCAACAGGCACCCCTGCAATTCTTGCATATGGGAGTGGCGGAAGCGTACCGACATTTACTGCAAATAAGGGATTTAAGGGAAATGTAGCTAATAAGGCATATATAGATACTAAATATAATCCAACGTTGCATGCGGTAAATTATACTCAAAACTCCGCATCAATGGGTTGTTATATCAATGAGCTAAGTACGGGTACGGGAAATCATTTAATGGGTGGGGTGGCTGGTATAAATTATCTTTCTCCAAGATATAACAACGGCCAATTCAGGTGTAATGTTAACGGAGCTGTGGATTGGACCGCTCAAACAATGCTATCAACTCCATCTCTCGTTTCTGTTGTTAGATCAAATGCGACTACGGTTACTGCATATATAGGAACAACAGCGTTAGCCGCTAAAACAATAAATTCGGCGGCTATTGGGAATCATGAAATCACAATACTTACAATAACTACTGCTTATGATAACTCAGAAGTGTCAATGGCATATATAGGGGCGGGGTTGACAGAGGCAGATATAACAGTATTGAAGAACGCTTGGGACGCTTTTTTTTTGACATAAATCCGGCAACAGAGCTACTGGTGAGAATGAATGACGATACCGACCTTTATGCACATGAGAGTCATCTTTTGATTAAGGATGATAGGATATTTCTCATGTATATGAGCAATAAGGAAACATCTACCGAGTGGCAAACTACCGCTAAAGCAATACTAAAGGTATTTAATTTAAACACACTTGTAAGATTAAAAACATTTGAACTGTTTTATCCGGGATTAGAAGCGGGGGTAACACTTCCCGCCGACGTGCCAATTAATGTACCGAGAATGTATTTCTATGGTGATAATACGTTAAGATGTTTCTGTCCTAATAGTGCAACTTTATATACAAGAGATGTAGATATTTCTGATGGCGATCCCGATAATTGGACTGTCGGGAATATTTCAATCGCTCAGATGACAATGAAGGATACCGAAGGTAATGATGTGGTTGCTGATGTGACAAGCGCAAATATATTAACACATTTAGATTATGTTTTGGGTGATGATTATGCGGGATATCACGATCTAATGCCAATGTTCCGAAATCTTGACCCAGTGAAAGATGGAAGTACATGGTATGCACCAATGGAATTTAATAGTGAGAAAAGCCACACATTAGCATCTCCTACAATAATATGTAAATCTACGGATGCGGGTAATACATGGGCTTTCGGTTCACTAATGGGGTATAATCCTTCTGTTTATAGACTTCACCTAACAGAAACAGGAGTTGTTTTAAGCGGAGGTGTTTTACATAGCCTTTCAAGAGGAACGGCTATGAGGTATGTGACATCAGATGATAATGGCGTGACATGGGTAAGGCTTGCCGATAAAAGCACTGTTGCAGGCCTGACGTATTTGAGCGCAAAACCATGCTTGATTAGTTACATAGAGGGAGCTACACAAAGAAACGTTCTTGCTATTAATATAACATCCGAGGTTAATGGCAATAGCGGCAGGACAACACTTGCTATTGTAGAGACATCAGACTTTACCACTTTCACATTGATTAAAAAGATAATAACACCCACCTATTGTCATTATCCTTCACTATGTAAATATGGCAGTAGTTTATATATGGCATATACTAAGGGATGGCCGTTAGGTTCTGCAACAGATAGAAATACAATATCATTTGAGAAAATATATTAGTGTAGTAGCGAATAGACTCCACGAAATATAAATATGAATATACTGAGAAAATATAAGAAATTTACAGAGATCAGTCCAATGTTTTTGGCAGAGAAACAAATACAGATTGTTCATAAGTCATATTTGGCATATACTCGTTCTTCAGATGTATTTACGGAATGGTTACAAAGTAAGAATTATATAGATTTACCAATGCGGAAAATTACACCACAAATCATATCTGATTTTTTCATTTACTTAGCTAATGTGCGAAAGTATGATAGACCGACTTGTCAGAAGTATTTTATGACTTTGCGTTCTATATTCAGATATGCATTACGTATTGGTGAAATAAAGTTTATTCCATTTGATAAAGAACATATAGTATTTCCAAAGAAAGGTAAGGATTGTTCTGCGGCTCTTATACCATCTCATATTATGCCTATTTTATTAGAGGATATGCGAGAAAATGATCCTCAATTGTTTTTGGCTTGTATGATGGAATTTTATTGTGGAGCTCGTCCTGGTAGGGAGATTCGTTTAATACAAGTGCGTAATTTTGATTTGATCAATGGTATTTTAACAATAGATGCCGATAAGACCAAGAATGGTAAAGTTGGCAGAATAACAATGAGTGATGATTTTATTGAGATGTGTAAAGCGTATGGTATTGCTGATGCTGCTCCAAATTTATATGTATTTGGTAAAAACAAACACATAGATACCAGACCATTATCTGAAAATATGCTCAATTATAGGTTTCATACGTATCGTGCAAAATATCAATTATCAAATGATGTGAAGTTATATTCTTTTAAACATATGGGTGCTAGTTATCTAGTTCATTCCAAAGTATTAGATATACTTGAGTTAAAAGATCATTTGCGGCATTCTGATCTTAGTGCTACACAACATTATGTAAAGAAAGTACTTGGGGCTGATAATGCTGCAATAAGAACACAATTTCCGAACCCTTTGAAAATAGCGATATAATTGTTCACTAATACACTGTCAGATGAGAATAGATAAGTCAAATTCAAAAGAAGGAGGAAGTTATGGAACCATGTGCAAAGGAAAAGGAGATAGATCACATTTGTGAAAGGATCGATAAGATTGAAGAGAATATTGAGGGTAATGGAAAACCAGGTATGAAATTTGAATTAGGTGAAATAAAAATCGAACAGCGCCATATGAACACCTTTCTTAAGGATTTGAACACGAATATGGCTGCTGTTATGAAATTTATGATTGAATCACAGATGTCTTCAAGAATTAAATTGCAGACACGTGATGTGGTAAATATGGTAATTACGGCCATACTATCTGCTTCGGCAATAGCAACGGCTTTTATTGTAGCAGGAGGACGTTAATATGCCAAGGTTCTCACAAATATCAAGAGATCGACTCCGCACCTGTCACCGAGATTTACAGGTGTTGTTTGAGTTTGTTATCATGAATTACGACTGTACCATTGTTTGTGGTCATCGTAATGAGATTGCCCAAAATTTGGCATTTGCTGAAAATCGTTCACAATTACAGTGGCCTAACTCAAAACACAATACTTGGCCATCAAATGCCGTGGACGTTGCTCCATATGAAACAAGTGGGATTGATTGGGGTAAAACGCAGTCAGCTTATTTTGCTGGTCGAGTGATGGGAGTTGCCGTAGAGTTGAAACGTCAAGGTTTAATTTCACATGATATACGTTGTGGGATTGATTGGGACAGAGATAATGATGTGGACGATACCAAGTTTTGGGATGCGTGCCATTTTGAGATAGTACCAAACAATTAAATCAAAACAAGATGAAAAAACTGTTTCTTTTAACAATCGTAGTGCTGCTTGCAAGCAGTTGTACTTGTCTGCTTTCGCAGATTCCGCCACAGACTATTCCGGTAAATGCAAATTGTCAGGCTGTTCTTCCGGATTATCTTCCAATGGTGCCAGCAACAGATAATTGCGGATTGGCAAGTGTTGTTCAAATACCAGAGGCTGGGTATATCCTTGACGTGGCAAATCAATCGGTAGAGGTTACAATTCGGGCAACAGACCTTTTTGGTAATTTCAATGAGGTTAGTTTTATGGTCACGGCTGTTGACACAATTAAACCTGTATTGAGTCCCATACCTGAATTATTATCAGCGAATTGGGATACAATACATAAGGTATATGATGTTGCCGAAAGGCTGGTAGCGGAGCAGGAACAGTATTTTGATGAGCATTTTGATTGGGAGGCCGCAGGTATTCCTGAGGATAAGCGTCCTATCAATCAATACGATACAAAAATGCTTTCTGTAATAACTTCCCCGGCTCATGCAAAGACGGGATATGGAAGTCGTGTAATACTGTTTAAGAGTAACAATGATGAATTTATAGTCAAATGAAAAAGCTGCTTGTCATACTATTCTTGCTTCCTGCCATACTTTCGGCTCAGGTTGTTTTAACATATGAAGGGCAAAAGTATGTGGATACCATCTGTGAAAATGTAAATGGGCTCTCCATTCCGCGAACAGAGCAAACGACATTCACGTTCAAGAATAATTATGTGCAAGCGTGTAATACAGGTGGCTATATTTTACAGGCGGGGCATGAGTCTCCCAACACGATACTTGATCATAAACTTGATGGGGAATTAATTGTTGGGAATAAATTTGTCTGGGCTGGTGATCAGAACGCCAATACCATTACGCATGGTATATTTACAGGGTATCAAAACAATGTGCGAATAATGTACAACTATCTGGATTATGTTCCTATGGGGATTGTCCGTAAATCTAATGGCTGGACGGATAGCACAGGTGTTGTTGCCTACAATATTATTCGGAACCCTCCTGCGGTAGGAATTGTAGTGAAGGGGATGAATGGTGTTCGTATTTATAATAACACTTTGTTCAGTGAGGATTCTTTGTATGTAGGTCCGGGTATTGGCACGTGGAGGGGCTTGATAGATGTGTACGAGAACGACAATCCTGTTGGGAGTGCCAAGGGTGCCAAAATCAAGAACAACATCTTTTACACCAAGAGAAAGCTCACCAACATCAACGTCATGAATGAATCGTGCCTAGAGGGGTTTGAGAGCGATTACAATATCTTTTGGTGTGAGGAGGGCGAGCCGATGTTCATGATTGGAGGGAATCGGTTAACCTTTACACAATGGAAGGCTCGGGGGTATGATTTACATTCGATGGTAATGAACCCACATTTCAAAGATTTTGTTAACTTTGTTCCAGAGTTTAGAATTCAATGGGGTACTCCAACTGAATTTGATATGGGCATTGCCATGTCAGATTATTGGGCCGTTGGGTTTGATCCGGTACTTGTAAAACAGGATGGGTATTGGCAACAAGGTGCCAGAATTTATGAAGGGGATTTGGTTATCTTTTACCGAGGTGGTCGGTTGCTTGAGGGTGATTCTACTAATATTCCTCTCAAGACTGGCAAGGTGGTAATTAAACAAGGTGAAATTGAAATACAACAGTGATGTGCAGAAATTGGTTTTCAAAAGAGGAGCCGGTATTTAATCCGGCCTCGTTTCGGATGATGTCATTCGGAAAGAATACCTATCCTGGTGGTAACAGTTTGCCCGGATGTGTTAATGATACGAATTTTCTGTCGGCTGATATTGGTCACCAATTTGGTGGGGATATTCGTAAGTACACTGAATGGAAGGCAACTGCGAAAAGGTATGTTCAAAATACCAATACTGCGATTAGTGTACTTAGTCCGGGAGCCACGGTTGCCATAATAGCGGATAGTTGTTTTTCTGGGGGGATACTTCGTGCAAACCCACACGTCCCAATGCATAATGGGCATCCTGTTTACAACAGGTTTTTACCCAATCCTGATATTAAACCGGGCCTTGTTGTTGAAAATCATTTTGCCATTCGTTCGGATCTTCATTGGCTTGTTATAAGTGCTTGTCAAGAACACCAAACGGCTATGGATGCTTACTTTAGTGATATTAAAACCAACATGGGTGCATTAAGTTACAGTCTTCGTAAGTCACTCGTAAAAGGAATGACTTGGCAGGAATGGGTTAATGCGGCAATGGTTTTACTTGCATACCATGGTTTTGCACAGATTCCAATGTTTTACGGGCCATTGGAGAAGAAACATGAAATTATCGGTTCAAGCGAAACCCTTATTATTCATAATTCTTCCCATGGTTCTCAGCGGAGGGATTTGGATGGGGATGAAGTTGATAAACTTGATGAAACTATTGAGTTGGATACTTTCGTCCTTGATGATACGTTGAATGCAATGTTGCAGAATATACCAAAAAAATTAGCGTCATGACAACACAACAATTCTTTAAAGGCTTATTTATGGCCTTGGTAACAGTGGTAGTCGCGGCTTTTAGTCAACAGCCGATTGATTACCTTCTTCTCGCAGTAACGGCAGTAAGCACCATATTGGTGTATTCTGGAAAGAATCTTATTGCCGTTTTGCATTCTGACTCTCCAGCAGGGGCTCTCAGTTGGATAAACCTACTGTCTGGTATTCTTGTTGCCGTTGGTACGGGAATTCTACAGGGGGTTGGAATATACTTGGTAGAGGGCACCATTATATGGTCCCTTGTATGGCGGGTTGTCCTATCGGCAGCATTTACATATCTTGGTACCACCTTCTTTGCACCGGAGCATAATGTAACCAAGCTGCGAGTATTTGGCAGTGTACGAAAAGCCGCTTAAGGAAAGAAGTTCCGGGGTGAAAGATCCCCGGAACTATTCTAACAATTAACTTGTCAAGTGATGGAACGAACGAAAGGAATAGTCAAACAAGATGCCGGGTTGGTAGCCTACGCCCAATTACTTGGTGACCTTGTTGGGAGGATGCAACTTGCCACAACACTTGGCATGCAATACGCGGGAGAGCGTGATATCTATAAAGCCTTGGGGTATCCACAGACAAGTGATTTAAAATTTGAAGATTATTACGGTAGGTATTGTCGGCAGGATATTGCGAAGGCTGTTATTGACAGACCGGTTCGTGGTACGTGGCAAGGTCCACTTGAGTTAATTGAATCAGAGGAAACAAAAGATACAGAGTTTGAAAAGGCCTGGGTTGCTTTAAATTTGAAGCTCAGTTTAAAAGCAAAGCTTTCTAGACTTGATAGGTTAACCGGTCTTGGGCGGTATGGGGTTCTTTTACTTGGACTTGATGATGTTTCCACACGTGAAGGGTTTGAAAGACCTGTAAAGGAGGGGGCTCGTACTTTAAAATATGTTAAGCCTTTTGGAGAAACCAGTGCAAAAATACTTACCTATGTCACAAATCCAAGTGATGAGCGTTTTGGATTACCATTGATGTATTCCATTGAAACGGTTAATATCAGTACAGGTGCAACAATACTGACAAAGGTTCACCACTCACGAATGTTACACGTAACAGATGAGGCGTTAGAATCAGAGATATACGGTATTCCTCGATTACAATCCATCTATAACCGCTTGATGGATTTGGATAAGGTTATCGGCGGGGATGCTGAGATGTTTTGGCGGGGTGCCCGTCCTGGGTATGAGGGTAAAGTTGATCCTCAATATACGATGACTCCTAAGGGGCGGGAAGATTTAATTTCACAGATATCGGAGTATGAGAACAATCTACGCCGTATCCTCATAAATGAAGGGGTTGAATTAAAATCATTAGCACAACAAATTGCCGACCCCTCTCCACACTTTATGGTAATACTCCAAGCAATATCGGCAGAGACTGGAATACCTGTACGGGTGTTAACAGGCAGTGAACGTGGTGAGTTAGCAAGTTCACAGGATGCTGGGGAATGGAAGGCCTACGTACAAGCCCGCAGGGAGGAGCACGCGGAGACTAATATAATACGCCCACTTGTAGGGATGCTCCTTAAATACGGCGTTTTACCAAGCCTTAAGACGGAAAATTACACGGTTAAGTGGAACGACCTGTACTCCCTTAGTGAAAAGGACAGAGTTGAGATTGGTAAGTCAAGGGCTAATGCTTTACGTGAATACACATACAGTCCAATGTCTGAGGCTATTGTTCCGCCGGATGCCTTCTTTGACTTGTTCTTAGGGTTGACCCCGGAACAGATTACACTTATCCGTGAGCAACGTGATGAGCTTATTTCACAAGAAGACTTGTATGACAAGATTTTGGAAGAGTTGGAACCTGAGCCTGTTGTGATGCCAGGGCAGTCTCCGGCAGGTGGTGCAAAGAGCACACCGGCCAAGCCGACAAAGAAGAATACGATGAGTAGAACAAAATGAGTGAAGTAGCAACATATACTGAAGCCGTTCGTAAGAACTACGATCCTACGCATACGACCGCATTGAGAAACGCTTTCGCGGCAGACTTCCGCAGGCGTTTCAAAGAGTTGGCTGCCGTAGTTGCCATAGGTGTTTATCAAAACGACTGCTTTGGTTTGAAAGAGAAATTACATACCTTCCAAATGCAATCTCCACCAAGAGAAGCTTATGCGTTCTTACGGAGCCAAGAGAAGATTGCGGCGTTTATGAAGTGGTTAGAAAAACAGGTGGAGTTAGGTATTTTGACAATACAGGATCTTGATCAAATAGGTACTGCAATTGAATCCGTTTGGACAAATAAATACATCTACGATTCTTATAAAAGAGGGGTTCTCAGAGCGCGATATGAGATGGGGCAACTTGGTATGGAACTTACTCCACTTGAAATGATCGGAGGGGCTGCAACATTGTTGGGGTTACCAATGCATTTGGATCGTCTTGGTTTACTGTACACAAGGCTATTCACAGATTTAAAAGGGATCACTTCCGCAATGGATTCACAAATTAGTCGTATATTAGCTCAGGGATTAGCGGATGGAGATGGTCCGCGATTGTTGGCTCGTAAGTTAGTATCGACAATTAATGGTACAGGAATGGGTGATTTAGGTATAACAGATACATTAGGTCGGTTTATCCCTGCTGCACGACGGGCTGAAATACTTGCTCGCACGGAGATTATTCGGGCACACCATTTGGGTACCATACAAGAATACAGAAATCAAGGTTTATTGAATATTGTAGTAAAGGCTGAATGGAAAACGGCTGGGGATGATCGCGTATGTTCAAAGTGTGCCAGTTTGGAAGGGAAGGTTTTCACGTTGGATGAGATAGAACCAATGATACCACAGCATCCACAATGCCGTTGTATTGCACTTCCATATATTGAGGAACTTGAAAAATATAACGTAAAGTAGGAGGATAAAAAGATGCCAAGAGGTGTTTATATACATAAAAAAGGAAGGAAAATAACTTGGGGTGATAAAATATCTGAAGCTTTAAAAGGTCATACATTTTCGAAAGAACATAAATTACAATTAAGTGAATGTCACAAAGGGTATGTTATGCCTGAGGCACAAAAGGAAAAGATACGAAAATCTTGTTTAGGAAAGAATAAAGGTAAAAAAATATCTGAGGAACATAAGAATGTGCTTCGTAATATAAATAAAGGAAGGCAGCTATCTGAAGAAACAAAAAGAAAGATTGGTAATAAATCAAGAGGTAGACATCATACAAAAGAAGCCAAAGAAAAAATTAGGAGATTTACAACAGGTAGAAAAAGACCAGAATTGACAGGGGACAAGAATCCAATGCACACCCATCCCAATTCATATAAATCTAAATTTGGAAAATGTGGATATAGACAAGATATTGGAATTTTTGTAAGATCAAGGTGGGAAGCAAATGTATATAGAATATATAAGTATTTGGGATATAAAATTGAGTATGAACCAAAATCATTCAAACTTTCTGATGGTAGAACGTACCGTCCAGATTTTTATATCAAGGAATTAAATTTGTGGATAGAAGTAAAAGGATGTTGGTTAAAAGATGCAAAAAGTAGATTTGATTTATTTCAATTGGATTATCCTGAAATAAATATTCAGGTGATTGATCCTCTTAAATATAAAGAATTATTACAAACATACTCAAGTAAAATAAATATGGAAGGGTAATGCTATGTGGGACATAAATGATGTAGATAAGCACAAGAAGGGTTTATCTGACAAAAAGAAAAAGCAATGGGTTCGCATTGCCAATGCCGCTTTGGTGTCGTGTATGAAGAAAGGTGGTACTGATGAGGAGTGTGCTGCCAAGGCAATAAAACAGGCAAACGGCGTTGTTAACGCAAACAGTGGTGCTTACGCAGTGTACAAGAACCGACCTGACTCAGATTATGAAGTCACCCTTACTGTACATCAGGAAAGACCCTGTTATGTGGTACCTGTTGTAATGATGGTAGAGGGGGTACATAATGGAAGCCATGGACCACTTCTCCATAAAATTGATGAACTTGGGAAAATTCCGGCTGCTTGGAATGGTATCCCTGTTGTGATAGATCACCCGGAGGATGAGGCCGGTACTCCGATTTCAGCGAACTCTCCCGAGGTTATTGATAAGCGAACAGTTGGACGGGTATATAATACGAATGTCGATGGAACGAGATTATGCGCGGAAGTTTGGTTGGATGAAGAGAAACTTAATTCGATTGCTCCTGAAATACTTGAAGACATCACAAATAATAAACTTATTGAAGTTAGCGTGGGGGTATTTTCGGAGGAAGAGGAAGAAAAGGGTGTCTGGAACGGGGAAGAGTACGTAGCAAAAGCATACAACTATCGGCCGGATCACCTTGCCATACTTACAGAGTTCGTTGGGGCCTGTTCTTGTGAGGATGGGTGTGGTTTGCGAAACAACAAACAAAATGACATGATACAGGTATCAATTGAAGGAACATTAAAAGGTAAGGATCTTGTTCTTGCATTAAACAGGCAAGGTGTTGCCACACGGGCAATCGGTAATCATGCCGATGCTGGGTACAAAGAGAAGCTGGATGCTGTTTATTCGGCGTTACGGGCAGTAGATGGGGATGACTCTTACAGTTACTTGGAGGAGATGTTTGACACCTACTTGATATATAGCAAGAGTAGCAAAGGTGCTACCAAAATGTATAAACAGGATTATTCGTTTGAGAGCGGGAAACTTGAATTGACGGGAAATCCTGTTGAAGTCCATCGTAAGGTGGAGTATGTGACTAATGATTTGAATACTAACAAAAAGGAGGTAAAAATGAGTAAAGAATGCGCTCCTTGCATCAAAGAGAAGGTTGATCATCTGATTGCAAACAGTCAGGGTCGCTGGACCGAAGATGACAGGGAATTTCTTCAGACGCTCTCCGAAGCTCAGTTGGATAAAATGAAGCCAATTGAGACAGAGAAGGTCGTTGAGAAGAAAATCGAAGTGAACAAACTCACTCCGCAGCAGGAAGCCGACCTTGCCTTTGTGGCAAACATGCGTGCGGAGAAAAAGAGGAGTATGATCTCTGGGATTCAGGCAAACACTTCGAAAGAACTGTGGCCTGATGAAGTACTGAATGGAATGGACGACGCGAACCTTGAGAGAGTGTTCAAGTCTGTCAAGAAAGAGGAAGTTGTTGATTATTCACTTGGTGGTGAAGTACCAATCCGGACGAACGCTGGTGAAGAGCCGATGCTTCCTCCTATGGTTGAAGAAACACCTAAAAAGTAAGGAGGATAAACAATGGCTTACAACACTATTAAAATCAAAAAGTACCTGGATATTATCGAGGAGTTTATTGCAGCCGATGCAATATATCCGGGTATGGTTGTGGAGATGGACTCTGCTGGTAAGGTAAAAGCCCATGCCACTTCCGGGGGAAACGTCGTTCCTGTAATGGTTGCTCTGGAAGATGAGCTTCAGGGAAAAGGAATCGATGACGCTTACGCCGCCAATGATAAGGTCCAGGTATGGATTCTTAATTCTGGAGAGGTGTTCTACGGGATAATTGCTGACGGGCAGACGATTGCGAAGGGTGACCTTCTTGAGTCGGATGCAGGTGGCCGATTGATCAAGCACGTACCTGATGAAGGTTCAGTGAATGCAATCTACCAGAATGCTATTGTCGGCGTCGCCCTTGACGCTGTCAGTACTGCTGCCGGTTCAGAAGACAGTGATATCAATTTCCTCTCTATTTACAGGAGGATTCCGGTAAGAGTTCGTTAATTAAAAATAGGAGGAAAATACAATGAATGATATCTTTGTTGATCTTATCGCGAATGGACAGGCTCAGGGGCAGGTTGCTCAGATGATCCTTAACAACGGCCGTATGGATACGGGCCGTATGCGTCCATTTATCGGGAGAGACGGCCGTGCGTATATGACCGTTTACAAAGGGGGTGACCCCAGGAAGCCCGAGAGTTATGCAGTTATTCAGTCATACGCTGGTGCTACTCTCCGCAGGGATGAGTGGAAGCGTTTGGATGAAGCGATTGTAGAACCTTCCCGTTATCGCCTTGGTGGTGTGGAAGACCTTATTTCCAATGGTCTTGTGTATAACCTTGGCAACGGACTTGGCACTACGGTGCTTGAGTGGCATGACGTGAGTGAAGGTATGAATGCTGTAGTAACAATGGACGGCGTTACCCGTGGTAACAACGACCGTGTTGTCTTCCAGCACAATTACCTGCCCCTCCCGATAATTCATGCTGACTACGAAATCAACGCCCGTGTTCTTGCCGCCAGTCGTAATATGGGGAACCCCCTTGACACGACTATGGCAGAAAGGGCCGCGCGCAGGATTCTCGAACTGAAGGAGAAGATGCTGTTTACCGATGTTACATATTCCTATGGTGAAACAGACACCCGTGGACGTAACACGATTTACAGTTATATCAACTTCCCGGATCGTAACCTTGTTAACCTGAGTATTCCTTGGGACAACTCGGCTTGCACTGGCAAGATGATTCTTCAGGATGTTCTTGAGATGAAGCAGGCAAGTTTGACTGCGCTGCACTATGGGCCGTGGATGCTTTACATTCCTCCCGCTTATGAGACTGTTCTTGATGATGACTATGTTGGGTCCAATCCTGATACCGCTCCTACAGTGACGGTAAGGCAGCGGCTCCTTGGCATTGCCGGAATCAAGGGTATCAAAGTGATTGACACACTTCCTGCAAACAACGTTCTTCTCGTCCAGATGACATCTGACGTTGTACGTCTTGTAAGAGGTATGGCTCTCCAGAACGTTGAGTGGAAGACCGAAGGTAATATGGTTACCAAGTACAAGGTAATGACTATCGAGGTTCCGCAGATTCGTTCTGACATCAACGGCAAGTGTGGTATTGTACACATGTCATAAACTGAAGTTGACTAATCAAGTCATTTCATTAAAAACTATCAATTATGGAACGTACAAAAAAGAATGAGAAGCCTCCGGAAAATGAACCTGAGGTTCCTGAAACACCTGAGGTTCCTGAAACACCTGAGGTTCCTGAAACA